>Ga0307507_10006693_pt1 | contig 17409 bp, 15 predicted proteins | sample 7_EM_MG_FD_207223 | JGI IMG/M metagenome (GOLD analysis project Ga0307507, IMG submission 207223) | Populus trichocarpa ectomycorrhiza microbial communities from riparian zone in the Pacific Northwest, United States - 7_EM | ecosystem: Host-associated > Plants > Roots > Unclassified | place...
AATCCTTCTCTTTTTCTATGAGTTATACTTTGTTTATAGTAACGAATTCACATACCTTCTTACAGCAACTATCGTTTCCTTTATCTACTCAAAGTGGTGTCATGCAGTTTCCCCATCGGTTTCCCACCCTCCAAGAGAATTCTGCTCGAGTAGAACAAGCTCGACTACCAGTAAAGCGGCTTGGGAAAGCTCGGTCTGCCGCAGTACACAGGACAACAGATATTCCTAGTCTGTCCTCAGTTCCCTTTGTAGCTTCTAATATTAGTTCTAATCCTTCCATTGGGAAAGTAAAATCATCCCTTCTAGAAGTAAGAACTACAAATATACTGCAATGGCAGCTGCAAGTTGTGTGCGGGCCAGGTCACGATCACAATAATATTGAACCCCAATGACCAGGAACCAAGTTTAAAGCTTTCGAATTGATTGGTGAACAGATATGGCGTCCAACTGCTACGATCCTGGATGAAGAAGTACGATGTCCTGAAACAGACACGAGTTTTGAATGGTCAGACTTTCTTCGCTTTCGAGTATTGGAAGAAACGACCCGATGGGAACACTGGTACCAATTATACACCAAGGAGCACTTCGGGCGAAAGCCTCTCATGCGAGATTGTTACATTACCCATGGTTGGAATAAACAGTCCAAAACTCCAATCTGGCTTCCAAGGGAGGTTCGGAACCCAGGAACTTTACGTTCTATTCTTCTCAAATGGTTTCCTACTTCTAAGGACAAAGTAACTATCGTCTTTGAATTTATTAATAAAGATCATATTCGTACTGAGCCGGCTGTTACAGAACAGTTGCGTAATCTTAGCCTTGAACTATTGGATAATGAACTCACTGACCCGATTACTCTGGATTCGGATTCGCCAATACCGCTATCGCAATCGTACCCTTCTTCTCAAATCAATTCCTCACCACTGGTTCCTACTGCCTATACTCAGGCTTCAACGGCAGAATCCTACTCCCCACCCCTCTCATATTCACCCTTGGCATCAAGTTCAGACTCTGAGTTTCCTTCAATCAAGGACATGCTTGCTGTATCTGACTCCCGTGTTCCGAATTCTGCTTCCCCTTTGCCATCTATTACTTTATGTGCTCGCAAGCCTGATCTCTCTTCCTCACCACTTTCTACCATTCCTGATTCCCCCGAAATGCCAACCAGAGTCGCAACTGCCTCCCCTCCGGCGCATTCTCTTCTTGCAATTCCCCTTCGATCTCTCTCCAAGGTTAGCAATATTCACCCTAATCTTATCCTCCCTAGCCCTGTATGTTGTAAGAGATGCTAACATTTGTTACAGTGTAATCTATTTCATGTTACAAGGTCTTCGCCACCACACGATTCAATACATTCACCCTTAGAGGGAACATCTCTTCGTGTCCTCCGCCCAAGAGAAGGGAGAGAGCAAGCGCCCAAGCGTGTCCGCTCTGGTGGTGCATTGAACACACAGTCACCTTTTACTTAACTCTCTCTTGTGCTATTCTTCATACCATTTCTTCATCCTCTCTTAGCATTACAACTATGGAAATTATTTTTTCTCACTCGCTCTTTCATTTCATTTTATAAGTTTTTTCCTTCTTATAATTTGAGTTTTTGAGCTGATCCAGGCTTCTTGCCTGCCAACGGCCATTTTTTTGTACCTTAGTATTACTCTATATGCAATCCGTCTTATTGCTTACAAAATTTCTATCATTATAAGGTCTTTTGTTAAAAATATATTTTTCAAGTTTTGAATTTCAAGATCCGTGTGTAGTGGCGGTTTCGGTCGCTCTAGTCTGCCGTACAGTCAGTGCTTTAGAGAACCAGAAGTTTGGAGAATCCTCTAGTCAAAGGTGACTCTTTGCTTCTGCTCCAGGTCCCTCATGTCTTTGATAAAGGCAATAGTAAAAAAACGGTCCAGGTCTTTGAGAATCTTTCGGGACAGCCTCTCAACCCAGTGAATATAATCTCTGATGTGTTCACTCCGAGTCTCTCCCTGGAGAAAAGACAGCATTTCATTCTGAACAGTGAAGAGGGAAGATGCCGGAGTTGCTTTGGCACCATACTGGTCTTTAAATCCTACCACTATCTTACAGCAATAGTACTTACCTCGATTATTCTCCAAGTTCTGAAGAAATAGCCTGATCTCCAAGTGGTCAGTAGTCTTAGAAACTAACAAGGGTGAGAGTTAGATCACAAGAAAGAGCTGCAGCCTGAGTCTTGATATCATCCAAATACTCATTACTGCTTGAGCCAAGATTTCTATTTGCCTCATTAAAAGGTATTATTTTAATGAATGTGCTTATTTTAGTCGTTGAGCAGAAGGGAGGAGGAATAATAGGAGAGCGGAAATGGGTAGGGATGGGAACAAGGATAGAGGCGAGTAAAGAGGGGAAAAAGAATACAGACAGTGGGTTCAGAAGAAGATGAACTGGAAAGTTCCCAGCACTGAAAACCCTCTCTGAGGCTAACTCCACACCAACTCAGCAGGAAACCGGGAGGAATTTCCTGTTGAAAAAATAGGAGGAGGAACTGATAAAAAGAAAAAAAGTGCAAAAAAGGGCCTAATAGTCAGCTCGATGATATTCACAGGAGAAAAGCCAAAGAAAAGAAAGCCTGGTAGAAAGGAAAAAAGAAAGTCACTCTCGCTATATTTTTCACTTCCAGTGAAGTTCTCACGATTGCCCCTCTCTAGAAAACATGTAGCGACTTAAGGCCTTTCAAACTAGTACTTCTCTCCACCCCGGCCTGGCAACATAGTTCCAGTTTCATATCTCCCCCTCATTCCACAACTTTTCAAATCAAACTAGCAAGTAATGAAACAAAAAATAAAAACTTGTAAAATCCCGTGCCACTTTTTCCAACCCACTTTTTCCAACCCACAGTACCTCCCAAGTAAGTTCTTGTTAATGTGAATAGCTTTCTATATCATAAGGATGTGTTTGCCTCGTGATTGATAAGAGCAGAACAAGAAAACAAACAGAAAAGGGGAAATGATCGAAAATGTAGATCAGCGAAAGAGAAAAAAGAAGCAAACAGTTCTCATTCACACTAGCTACCTGTATATGCTATATGAGCACTCTAAAATGATAAAAGAAGACAAGTACCAACAAATCAAGTATCCGCTCTATCGCACCACACCCTAGACTGGAACCTTAACGACATCATTCTCACAATACTTAAGGAACAACCAATATGCATCTTCAACAGCTGTTTTGTCCCCCTGTAAATAAGTCTCATCAAAGTTGGACCTTTCAAAAAGGTCAACAAACTCTGCAAAAGACTTGTGAAATTTGTCGCCAGGTTGAAGGCTGTTGGATGGAACAATTGATGCATGTCGGTTCAAAAGGGTTATTGTATCCGGGTGAGCTGCTCATGTTAGCCTTCATAGGGAATTAAGTAGTATAAAATAGTAAACGGAAGGATTACTGACTTAACCTTGATACAGTTTCCGGCAGGAACCCATAAAGTTGGAGGAAATCAGAACAATCGGTTCTCTTTCCAACGCCTTGATAAAGTTGGGCATCTACCACTGCATCCCACCATGTGCCCACATATTTCCAATTCTGATGGTTTTCTTGTCTTCGATGCTTGCTATGCCCGATTCCTGACGTTTGTAGGTGCAGATAAAACGCGACCTAACCATCTTATAACCTTGAAGAGAATTTGTTAAACTGCCGACTCGGTTTTGTAGAAAAGCAATGTTTTTATTTTTCACAGCGCCAGCAGTCTCTAATGCATGAACCTTTGGTTCAAGCAGATGCACACAACTTGGAAGCTGGACTAAGGCAAGACCATTTTTATTACATATAGCGGGCTCTCCTTGGCCAGTATCATGTTCGATGTAGAGTTCCTCTTGCAAAGCATGCTCAAGGCTGATTTGGGCATCCGACTTCATCTTTTCATCACGCCCTATAGCTATTTTTGAAACAAGAATAGCATCGCACTCCGAATCATCTTGGCTTTTAGGCCTAGAGGCAGTTTCCGCTATTTCATAATTCTTGAGCCGTTTACCCAACTGCTCCTTCGTAAGGTTTATATCAGGTCTTGCTGACTTTGACTGGCTTTTCATATCGGTGGAGCTTTCTGGCACTGGCTTTGGAGGCATAATGAATGCTGCGTAGAGGGGAAAAATTGGAGCCTGGATGGTGGGCTGTACGGTAGATCATGTAGACATCGTGTACAGAAAAAATAATTTCTAAGCGAGTAGGAGCTAATTTCAAAGGTCATTTGGAGGCTTGGCATAGAGCTTCCGCAGTCACATGGTAAACACCACTCTGATTCCATATTGGTGAAGCATTTCTTCACTTCGTCAACTACATAGACAACTTATTTCTACTCAACGTTTTTTCAAGCAAACTTTTACAACCCTTCTTACAACCCTGGCTACACATATCTACTGGTTAGTTCCTCAACCCAACTCACTCTATTTCTTCCCTTTATTATCTCAGTTTTATTAGGCCTCTTAAAGATACTGAGTACCCAATTCTACTGCCAGTACTTTCTGGACAGAGTCGTGGCCCCAAAGGTGCCTATAACTTTCTCTCATCTAACCAATTTTGTCCTGTTTGTAAGTTATTGCCTTCCTCTTATACTCTCATGAAGTTCCTTTAACGACTGTCTTTTATACTAGTAAATTCCAGCCATTTAGGTCCAACGCTTATTATGCCACCTACCACAAGAACCGAGATGCTTAAGAAACTTCAAACTCTGTGCGAGATTAAAAGCCTTGACACAAGAGGCACTGAGGACCAGTTACTCAAGCGTTTAGGCATCGAGGACGAGGACAGTTTAACACGAATGCTTTCTTTCAAAAGTGAAAGCCAGGAAGAATCCGATACTCGTTTGATTCCAGAATCAGAAATTGGCGATAAGGAATGTATTAAGAGAAATCCTGGAATCGGGCCCAAAGATAGATGGGAAGAAGGGGCATTCAAAGGCTGTGACGAGATGGAGTTGGGGAAAACTCCACCTGGTAATCAGTATTGTCGTACTCTGACCGGCCTTCCGACTCGAATAAAGCTGCTCGAAGAGAGAGTTGCATTACTGGAGATGCAATCGATGGTCGATGAGAGCAATATCGCATCGTTGGAAGCCCACCTCAGTGACTTGACGACAGCTATTGCTGATGACCGCCTCCGTCACAATTGTTTTATTAGTCTCTTCAAGAGAGACAAATTGAATAGAATGACCGAGGACGACAAGAAGATAATTGAAATTGAAGGAGGTGATTCAGGAACTAATGGGCTGGGAGGAGATGCTATGGTTGACGCCCAATTGTATATCGGTGTCAATGGAAGACGTGACTACTATGAGTTTCGGCAGCTTTATGGGTTTCTTCCGGAGACTGTTTTAACCTTTAGTGAGTTATCCCTAAGACTTCTAGTACTTGGCAAATTCTGACTTGTACAGCCCACACGGAAACGATCAACCTGTTGAACCGCTATTCATCTGTCATTGCGTCAAACACTATATGTGGCAGTGAAGCATTCTACGATCAGTTTGCAGTATTTGTTAAGCTCTTCATGAAGTCCAACTTTGATGAGAGTTATTTACAAGGGAGGCCAACTGCCGTGACGGATGCATATTGGTCATTTCTTAAATGCTGCCAAGATGAGGTTACCCAAATCAAGATTGCCGATAAAGCTAAATGATTTTTCTTCTTTTATTCTTTTATTCTTTTTTCTTTTTCTTTCTTTTTTTCTCCCCTCTCTCTTTGATTGATTCATTCTTTTATTCATTCTTTTCATTCTTTCATTGTTTTTTGCTTTCTCTCTTGCATTCTTCTGAGAGTTGAGAATACATAGTGAATGTAGTCATTAGATATGTAATAACAATCCAATATTACTACTTCTATAGCGGGAGATATTCTCTTAGATAAATCATCAGCAGAAGGTTTCAAAAATAATAGCAAATTACTAGCTTATTTCAAAAATTGTCTACGTCTACTATAGATAGTATGGAATCACGGGTGGGCTAGCAAGTAGTAGAGGTATTTATAGATTCTAGTTTACTTTCTACTCGAGCTTCTCAGTGAAGATTTGCCTTCCCCATTTGTTATCGTCAAGGTTTGCTAGGATCTTTCGACCAAACAGGAATAGTGTGTTGAGCAGTGCATAACTAGTACAATTCTAAAGATATATAATAGCGGATTCCATAAGACATCATGAACTAAGTTTGATGGGATTAAACATTCTTGCAATATGAGGAAGAATGACAACTAAGGAAAGATTTTTAACACTATTAGGCGACTTTCCCTCCAGTTTCTTCATACTATGATACTAAAAGAGAGGATTAGTTGGTTCTTCTTTGTGACAAAGATTTTCGATTTTCTGATGGATGTATTCCCATGACAGTTGTTAGGGTATGATAGTTGTTTGGGGCACAACTACTAGTTTAGAGTTGTGACTGTTGTGAGAAGTTTTTCCTTTTGTGCGTTGAGATTGCTCTCTACCTGTATATAAGTCTAGGACTAGCTGTGGAGAGCAATCACAACTTGAAACTACGTATCCTTTTCCTTCCACACTGCTAGTGCTTCCTTCCTTGCTACACGCCATTTTCACTGCTGACTCGGGCTAAGTCGCCATCGTGCTAGTGTGCTTTTGGCGTGCTGCTATCACCTGTGGTGTTTGCCCCTTCAGGTAGTACTTTTTTCTTCTCAAGTCCGCTAATGCTTGTTCCCCCGACGATTCTCCATTTGATGATATTGATTTTTTAAAATACCTTCCCGGATAATAATAGCAGTCCCGCTTAGTTCTTTCTTTATTGACTTATTTGCATTCCTTCAAGTTACTTCAAACCTGTTTGTTTCATTTTTTACTTAAATTATCGAAAGCTAACAATTAGCAGTTTCAATAGTCAAGTATGCTCTACCTCTTCCACTACCGGTCAAATAGAGTTCATCTGACAGAGTGTTCTATAGCCACAGATCTAAACCTTTAGGCACCCACTATGCCTCAAAAAGCTGCCATCAATACCTTGTCAGAGGTAAAGAAGAAGTGTACCGCCAAAGGAATCAATTCCAATGGCACTCTTGACCAATTGCTTGAACGCCTAAGCCATAACGAAAGAGCCGAGAAGGCCTCCGCCGAATGAATCAAAAATAATTCCCAAACCAATGCAATTCTCGCCATCAGAACTCCAATCAGAAAAGATGAAGATATGAAAGATGACGCAAAAAGAGCCCTCCAGCACGAGCTGGATGTCGATAAGCTCTTGGTTTATTGTGGAACTGGCATTGGAGCTCCTACTACTGTCTGCAACCAACTCGGTGTAAAGTTCTCTGATCTTCCGAGTAGGGAATCTCTGTTGGAACAAAAAATCAGTGAGTTAGAAGCTGAGAAAGTTTCGGATGGAAATACCATTGCTTCTCTTCAGGGCTAAGTAACTGGCCTGACTACCTCGCTGGATATATACAAAGCCATGAGAAAGCGATTTATCTGTACCTACAAAAGGGACATTGCTGGAACAGCAACGGAAGAGGATATTGCAACTATTGAAGAGGGGAATGCATGGGTTCATGGAGGAGATGCTATCGTCGACGCACAACTCTATGATGGGATCCGGAGGAGATACGATCCATACGACTTTCAGCAGCTTTACGGGTTTTTGCCTGAAACTGTGCTCAGATTTAGTACGTAATCCTTCAAGTTGTTCTCCCAAATAACTATCTGATATCCATAGTACTAACCTATTCAGCCCACCATGAAACCATCAATCTTCTGAACAGACACGCGTCTATTGTTGCATCGAGCTACCATCACCCTGGGGACAAGTTCCACAAGTCGTTCCAAGAGTTTATCGAACTCTTTCAGAGGTCCAACTTTGATGAGAGTTATTTGGAAGGAGGGGAGACTGCCGTAACTCGTGCATATTTGTCTTTCCTAGACCGGTGCAAAGATGATGTTACCACTGATTGAACAATGGATTAAGCTCTGTTTTTCCCCTTTTTACTATCTGTAAATAGAGATATCTGTCGGGTTTTCCTGTGCGTACCGGCAGTGATTTGGCATGTTATTACCCCACATAATACTAGTTTTTCGGGATGATTTGGGTGGTGGCCTTCCACAATAACAAGCTTCTTCTTAGTTCCTTCTATTTAATAAAATAGACTCCTTTTTCCTCTTCCTCTTATTTTTAGTATTAAGCTAAAATTGAAAAGTACTTGTAAATCACACGTTCCCCCATTTCCAAAAGAAAGACATTCTACCATTACAGCTCTAGACATAGGCTGCAATCTCTGGTCCTGGAGTTTGGTATTATAGGTTCCTACGGGACTGTAGAAACACTTGGGGTCACTATTACTAGATAGAAATTTTCAGGTAGTATTGCACAGGAGGTTTACAAATTTAAGTCACTAGTACCCTTATCTATTATATTCTATAGTGAAAATCATAATTGAACGAGTAGGGCCTCAAGAGGCCTTCTTTCTATTACTAGATTGATCTAGCTTATATGGTGGACAGATAAGTTATTCAGGCATTCCAGATACAGACTTTGGTAGCTCATAGTTAAATGAACTCTGATCCGATCACATCTTGCTCCATATGCTGACAGATATTTTCCAAGTAATAAAAGCATATATCTTGACATTTGCCTAAAATACTATATTTAAGATGCCAGTTCCCCCAACCATATAACAGATAGTATTGTTCTATACTATCAAGTACTACCGTAAAAACTGAAATAATTGTGAATTATACTAAGAGGTTAAATTAAGCTGAAGTACTGGCAAAAAAGGAAAATACAAGTGACTCTTCAGATGAGATAAAAACACAGACGTCTGCTTTTGACTATATCTCATCAAACTAGACTCGGAAGAATGAGTCGAGCAAGAAGGAAGAAAGAAAAAGATATATCATATAATGGAAATAATAAAATGAGTGAAATGGAGAAAGGAAAGCGCCAAAGCTCGGAAACCGGGATCAAAATATCTCAAAAGGCCAGCGGAAGAATAAAGAAATAGTCAATCTTTGAGCTACATCCAATAAGCGGATTCTATGCTAGAGTAAAAAAGAAAACTGGGCCAGTTCAGAAGAACTTTTCAGAGAGGGTCTGAGCATGACCGAAATATGTTCATCACCCCTATTTATTATATAGTATTAGCTATAAACTTTGTGTACTTTCTTTTGAGAAAATACCTTCCATACCAATTAGTCCAACAAAACTCCCAAAAACAATCCAAAATGAGATGATAGATCGACTCAATATCTTAAAGACCAACCTCTAACATTGGAAAAGGGAGAAAGTGGAGGGAAAATTCAAGGAACTACAAATACTCATCATAGAGGAATAGGAACAGGGAGGAAAGAAACGTGGATACTGATAGAGGGTAAGCTATATGATCAATTTCAGATTCAGCGAGCAAGGGGACAGATAGTGATGACGAGATAGTTATAAGGAATTAGCCAGAAGATATTAAAATAATCAATGTGAAGGAGCCAGGTAGCAGCATTGGATTCTCCAATAAGTGTTCTAGAAATTTCTTCTCTGACATCAGATCTCCTTAATAGTAGTTACCAATAACTTGAGTCTGCTACCCAGCAATTTCAGTAAACCAATATTGACTCAGAACTGACTTCAATTCAACCGGTGAAATTAACAGATAAGCCCTGATAATAGTAAGGGGTTGGGAGACTTACCTGCTAATATCAGCAGCTATAATCATCCTTTAGTCAATAGCTGTAATATGAACCAAATAAGGTAGCCCATCGAGTATCTCAAAGGGCAGACATATAACAGGATAATGAACACTCTATTTAGGTTCAAGGAAGTCAGTTATGTTGGGACAAATACCAGGTCACAATACAACTTACTATATTCAAGGTTGCTGATAGTATCCTGTGGATTAAACATCTGATATTATTTTGACACTAAGGGGTTAGCTCAATATTGTAAAAGAGAAAGGAGAGAAAGGAGAGTTTTAAGTTGATTCACGTATTGTAGTCAAGTTAAACTCAAAGGCCAATGCCAGTGAAGAGAACTTTCTTGAATGGCTTGATGAGTAGTTGGTAGCCGTTCTCGATAGTCAACCTACTCTCCTTGCCTTAGACCCTCCTGGAGCTCACAAAACTGAGCAGGTGCTCAATATCTTTCTCCCAAATCATATTACTGTTTGCTTAATACATGCTAGCTGTATCTTATTGGCACAGCTCCTAGATGTTAGTATAAATTATCCCTTGAACAACATATTAAAGGTATTATAAACTTACTTTTCTTTATTATTCTAACACAAAATCCTAGATAGAGGTAATTTGAAAATTCTTTCGAATTAATGAGTTCACCTTGCCTCCTGATGGTTACTCTGATCAGGAAATTGTATCAAGAAAGTAGATAGAACTTACCTGATAGAACAGATACAGAATTTGGAAAGAGGAGAAACCAGCAAAAAAAATCCGAGGATAATTTGGTGGAGTTGGATGAGGTTCAAGTTGACAATAACAAGGAAGGTATATTCTATATGGAAATCTATTAGCATAATGTGAAACTGATATTGCGTCATATCCTTGGCATAATTAACCTTAAAGTGACCTCTTAGCGCCATTCCCAATTATTTCAGTTTTTACGAGTAGTTGTACCAGAAAAAGCAATATTCTACCTGAGTCTACCCTTTTCAACTTTTTTGTGAAACGTCCCGAATCTTCAATACACTTCTGAGACCTCTCCTACTCATGGGTAGCACAACCCTGAAGCACCTAACCCTTTTTCTAACTTCTTTGAGTTATTATTTTGTATCCCCCCAGGAAGTAGCTCAGTAAGAATTTAGGGCATTTTGGTTTTGTTCCAGTTTTTACAGTAGTGCTTTCCTAATGAGCAAAACATTAATCAACTGGATCTACCAGAGTTAACTAAGATCAGAAATTTAGTTTACCTGTCAATATAAACCTATGATATCACTTGCTGACCCTCCAATTTTTGCTGATCTGAGAATCTAATCATAAATTTCAGAAAGTTTTAGTTGCAGGGCTACCAGTATAAACACAGTGTTTTCGCATTTCTCAGAATTGCCATACAAATTTCTCATCCCTATGTTCGGGTTCTATATACCTATAACTTGTATAGTCAGCGTTCCGAACCACCCAGTCCATTCCTCTTAAAGGTAGGATAGGACAGACTACCAATTGTATTGTCTATTAACAAAATTAACCGTACACAAACCATTGATGGCAACGCAACCCTCCTCATCACCCGCATTTTCAACACCTTCTAAACATATATCTCAAGATCAAATATTAATTTCTACTATGTGTTCTACTATGTATTTATGTGTTATAGCTTGTTTTTTTTTTCCATGGCGTGATATTAGTGGGAGTATCTGTCCTTTCAAGTTTCCACTCCACGGAGGGTCTAGAGCAGATGTAGGTGGGACGAGACACCCTACCAACCCAACAGGGCCTCGGGGATGATTTCAGCTTTCTCACCTTGGATGTGTGTGCTCAGGCCATTAAGTTAGACATTTCAAGTTAGACATTTCAAATCCCTCACCAGTGTTCCCAACCGTCCCGTCCGGACGCCAGGGCCCTGGCGTCCTATAGTCCCGTCTGTCCACGGCGTCCGTCTTTTGTAAAGACCGCAGGACTGTAGGTTTACGGGCGGGCCCTGCGGTCTTTTTCGGAAACGGTAACTTCCGGTAGGTACCTAACGTCCTGAGTAAGGACGGGCGTCCTGCATGAAGACGGGCGTCACCTGTAGATTACCTATCGTCCTGCATGAGGACGGGGTTCATCTGTAGGTTACCTACTCGTAGTGTTCCCAAGCGTCCAGTCCGTCCGTCTTTGGCCTAGGACGGGACGGACGCCAAGTTTGGGACCTTTGGACGGGACGGACGGCCGGGCCCTATAGGTGTCTTAGTTTATGTTTCATTTTCGAATTTCATGAGCATTAGGTACAGTAAGTGTTATTAAGATGTGAAACATTTTTATTCTAATGTAGAGAAGCTTTGGCTCTACTATTATGTATCAAATTTCGCTATCAATCAACCAATGCTTCCAGTGATATCCGATTCTGGTTCAGAAACCTCTGTTCTATTACTTGGGAACTAACAGTACCCTTTTCTGGCTTTGCGCTTCGGGAGGAATGCATGCGTAACATTAAGATGCATGCCGGAGATATCGCCGGTAATTGTCGCAGAACTCTCACCCGCTCGTATGATTCCCTCGATTGAATTAGACCTAAATGTGGGAGTTAACAATCCTGAAGGGGCAGAACTTAAGCCATCACTATGGGTTGAGCTCTCATTTTCAGGGTCAACATCAATCCTGAAGTCGTCAGTAAAGTATTGGGGTAGGACTTGGGAAATAGAGTCATCGGGACCAAGTGATGCCCGGCTTCCATGCGAGGAATGCGATAGCGCTTCAGACATTATACTGGAACGTAAGGTAGAAGGTTTAAAGAGTACAAGATCTGAGTGAATGAGACCGAGGGAGGCGGACTCTGCTTTATCGCTAGGATTTCTCAAAATGGTTAATCTTCGTCCCTCGGGTTTGTATTTATTCCCCGAGGCAGAGGTGTGGAGCGACGACGCAGTCTATAGGCGATGAGTTAGGCGATATAGGTGACGACAGGGCCGAGACGGTAGTGATGGGGGTATGTGGGCCTACAAGGGACACACATCCTTACTCAGGGCGGTAGGTAACCTACAGGTGACGCCCGTCCTCATGCAGGACGGTGTCCCTCACCATTTGTCATTTTCAAACGGTGAGGGTTAAAGCGGCAGGGTTACGATTCCAATCAGCACAGCGAACGATAAAACTTTAGGATCGAGTGGGGAAGTTTGTTTATTCTTTTCTAATTGATTGTATCTGAACGGTAAAGATAGCAATAGATATAAATCAGCAAGTAAATCACCCCAGGCTTTCTGATGCTTGTCTTTCACTTGCACAGATGCCAGGTTTCTCATACCGCATTATCTGGTCATACTGGAAATAGCGCTATCACCGAAGGGATAAAATACCGAGCTGCCGCCACAGTTGCGCTACGGTACATGTATTCAGCGATAGTGTGAGCGCTAAGAACACTTTTATGACCAGTGACTAGAACGCAACGAAGCTAGTGTGGGATTTTTTTTTTTACTAGCCCTAGGCTGATGGAAGAGTGAGTCTTGTATTATTGAAAACCCAATTTCCCAACACGCCGTAAAGAAAGCACAGTCAAGATAGTGAGAGAGCTCAATTGGCCGTTTGACTTTGTCGTTGAGTATCCTTCAGAGTATCCTTGTCACAGGCAAACTTACCACTCGTATTTTGGACACTTCTTGCCTGTAACAAGTACAGGGAGTCAAATGGCCAATTGATACCCTTACCGCTCAGGTGAATCCCAGAATACATTCCAAGCATCATTTAGGATTGGGGAAATTTGTGAGGACTCAGGCCTGAAATTGATTGGTGGGGGGACCTCGATGCCAGGGCATGGAGCTCCGTCATCATAAATTGTCACTCACTTTCCTTTATTTATATTCGCTAAACTGCCCACCCTGTCGCACTTGGGCCGCATGGCCACCCTAAGCCTTAGCGCGATTTCCGGTATCGTCAGATAATGCGGTAATTTCCACATCACAGAGTGCCTCTAGTGTCGGCATAAGCAGCCTGCTTGGACTGGAAAGTGCTCTAGCACTGGCGCTGCTGCAGTCTGAGAGTTCCGAAATTGGATAGAGATATTGGGATCTGAGGTGAGTTTTGGGGTAAACTTTCCAGAAACTCCCATGGGAAGTTTACTCACCCCTAGCTCGCATCGTTAAGCCCTAATGGAGCATCAGAGATACAGTATTCCACGACATAGTGAGTGCATAGAGAGAATGCCCATACAAATACTCCCGGGCTTCATGATACTGTAACATGCCTATGTTTGCTTTGACTCCTTGTCTTAAGGTCACAATTTCTATTCCAGAGCAAGTCTTGTGGTTGATACCATCTCGGGTATACTGTCGGTGTGCGGATGCCGAGATGGGGACCTCACGACTAGGAAATTGGTCTGTTTAGCATAGGATAGGTTGTCCGGTTTGACTGCAGTATATTAGACCTCCGCTCTCGCAGGAAATAGAGAGAAAGTCGAACAGGCGTTCAACCTTTGAATGAAGATATTTTACAATATTCCCCACCACGCCAGCCATCTCCTGCCATCTCCTGCCATCCCCTGCCATCCCCTGCCGTCCCCCTCATTTTTTATTTCCCTATTCCCGACAGTCCTCCCCAATACCTACCGTCTAAGGCTACCCCCCATAGTTATTTGCTATATCCTATAGGTTTTTGATAACCCCTGCGACCTGTGCCATCATTCCATCTTCTCCGCCGCCTGCAAAAGGGGCGGCTGTCCAGGGTATGTGACTATACCGATAAAGGCATAGCATTTCGGGCCCGGTGGCCATAGCAAAGGCCTGCAGTCCTCTAGGTAAATTTCCCTACACAGGACCGTGCCTAGCGGACCCTTTCCATCCCGTCTCTCTGGCGTTATACCCGCTGTCCCTGTCGGGGTTCGGATCACTCAATGGAGTATTCTGCAGGGCTGTGAGATTCTAGAGTTCCTTAAAAACAGGGACAGTTGCATAAAATAGGGGAGTCTTCTTGCACCTAAAACAGGTAATCGGATCTAGAAAAGCTACAGTTTCCAATAGGGAGCCGCAGCCAAAGTACCGGTATGAGTGATGTATTATGATGCTATGTAGGCGAGTAAAAGTACCTACTAGGGGTAAGGGGGAAGTATTGAGACAAGCAGAGACGGCAAAGGCCTGTGCATATCACCTTGACAGGAGTATCAAAGTATCAAAAAAGCAAAATAACTACTGATTCGAGTTACTCTACTACCCCCTGCATGTCCCAATATTTTCCCCCTCACCCGAGTACAATGAAGAGGAAAAGGGTAAATCAATCCTCAAGTCATCCGAGCATTAAAATAAAGACTGAAGCAACCCTTCAACCAATGTGCCGTCCGGGACAGCGAAGAATCCGGGAGAGTGAGTTCCGGGACAACGGGGTGCGACTCACCCAGAAACAGGGATTAAAAAATATTATGTATAGAGAAACCCCTGCAATTATCCGAGCGCCCATACAAACTCAAAACTCGTATTATCGAATACTTCTTCCCTGGGACAAGTATAAGAAAGCAGACTCACTCCCCTCTCTATAAACGGGGTCACCATCACAGGACGAGCAAAAGAGACTTTGATTGCTTCTAAACTTCAACACACCTGGGTTTTATAGCTTCTAAGACAGGAGAAGCAGAACCACTAGCTTTGTGGTACTTCTTCGGTGTGTTGAATTTAAGAAAACAAAGTCTCTTTGGAAAACTGGCACGGTTGTTCTCTCGCTTTCTCTTTTGCTACTGTCACGAGTGACACCTTGTGACCAGTACGTCACCCAACTACGTTCTCTCTTTTTCCCTTGATCTCTAGCTTTTGTTCAGCCAACAACACAAGTCACCCACTCTAGAGACTGCCCCTCACCGAACCCGTGTTACCATTCGCTTCCGCTCACCCACTTCCGATACCTCTCAACACTCTTTTACAATCGACTGGTGCCAGTTTCAGCTTTAACCTTCTTTCTCTCCCTCCAAACAAATCCCTTTCTAAGAGATGGTAAAAGTAAGTCTATTCAAACCATATTTCTGTTTTCACTATGTTTGTCGCAACCTTGGAAAACAGACATTGTCGGTTTTTGTTTTGAAAGAGTATTTTTCTTTTACTGCAATCTTAAGTACGCCACTGGGTAACTTTGGGAACTGAGGGGGACACGGCTGGCCTTTCCTCAGCAAATAAAGACCTTTTTTCTTGGGCACCGCTTTGACGCAGGCTTCGGGAAATTAGTTTGATTAAAAAACACTACCTGTCGAAAAGCAGCACCTTCAGTTTTCCAAAGTTGCGACAAGCATAGTGAAGACAGCGATAAGAATATAGTACGCTTTCATTCTAACCTTGTGGAAAATTTACAGAGGAAATCACGCCCGCTCAGAAGCCGTCACGCAATTCTTCCTCCCGAGTCTACACCTGCAGTTCCCGACGTGTTTCCCTTATCCAGAACTGTTCTCACGACCCCCATGCTCTCAGCGCTCTCTACTAGCACAGCCTCTCCTACCACTTCATTGACTACTACCTCTAAGCGTGTCGGATTTATGGATACCTTACACTCTACTGCAATTACTAGTTCTTCTCAGAGAGTTTTACGTTCATCTACTGGAAGATTACCCTTTTTGAACAATTTCCCCGAACAGAGCCCGCATCTGGAATGCCTGGACGTCTGATTCGTCCACCATATAAGCGGGATGAATACGGGAATTGGGGAAAGGCCGGCGGGCAGCCTGCAGGCTCGGTCACAATTTCTACTACACAATATGATCCATTGGAGTCAAGGCGTGGATCTGCCAACCCGCTACGGAAAGTGGCCAGAAGAGGGAAGAAACGAAAGGTTCTATGCAATGATACCGAGATAGAAAGGTGGCTGGACCGCAGGATGTCACTTTTGCCTGATGAGAGAGCAGCCTGTGAAGATGCTCGCAAGCAAGGAAGGAAATCATTCAAGGCTATTCAAGGCTCAGAGGGTAAGATTCCCCCAAAATTCCCCCGAAACCAGTTATCCCAAGCGTCCTGCCAGCTCTATATTCACCTACAGGACTCCAGTCCAGGGTATTTGTCTCAAGTTGTAGGGCAAGAGCGTCCGTTCTTTGGGAAAGACTGCCGTCTAAGAGGGTGACTGTAGGTCATTGCAGTTCTCTACCAATTCCTCCCTTTCCAATGTGAAGACTAATGGGCTGGACGCTTGGGTTGACTAACTGGTAGCAGCCATACTATCATATCGATTTGCTAATATTGATTGCATACAGGAAATATCCTGGAGGTATTTTTTGACCTCGATATCACGAAACACGATCCTGGACCTGAGCTACAACAGCTGAAGAAGCTCTCACCTGACGAGATCCAGAACGAGTCCGAATCATTCCAACATATCGAAGTTCCTCACGGCGCTTTCTACCTTGCCCTCGATATGAATTTCCACCGCATATTTGTTCTTTTCTCCGACCCCTATCCACTTGTCTTTGGCGAGAAAGTGGGAAAAGAAGTTCTTAGGACTACGGAGACCAATATTACAAATTATACCTTAGTCGAGCCACCGGAAGTACCTACAAATACCCGGCACAGCAAGTATGAAGAATGGCTGCTTAACAACCAGCAGCACTGTGCCTTTCCTACCTCAAGGTGTGGTATTTACCACTGGGGAATTTGGATGGCCGTTGGGCGTTCGGATCTCGGAGCTGTGATTACAGCCAACATAGCCAGGCCGCAAGCAAGAGTCAAAGAGCACCTGAGTGAGCTGTTAACCTCTCTTAACAATGTGAGCCGGCTTAAATGACGGGTTGGTACAACCCATTGCCAATTGGGTAAAGCGTACCAAATCCTTTCGGGACGCAGCACCCCGGAAGTTACCGGAAAAAGGTAAACCCAG
>Ga0307507_10006694_pt1 | contig 17407 bp, 3 predicted proteins | sample 7_EM_MG_FD_207223 | JGI IMG/M metagenome (GOLD analysis project Ga0307507, IMG submission 207223) | Populus trichocarpa ectomycorrhiza microbial communities from riparian zone in the Pacific Northwest, United States - 7_EM | ecosystem: Host-associated > Plants > Roots > Unclassified | place...
TAAAGTCCAGAACGCAATTATCCTAATAGAAGATGTGGATACTCTAAGAGAGTTAATAGATTAGTTAATAAAGATTAATAATAGAATCTACTAAAGGGAACAAGCTAAGAGAGGGCAAGATAGAGTTCTATAGTTATATAAGGTGTAGAGTACGCAGTAATAGATATAGAGTTAAAAACTATGGAATGGCGTAGAGCTAATGGACCTAAGCGGTACCAAAGAAACCTAAAGATGGGAAAAGAAACTATAGAAACCCAGAGGTTAAGGATTAAGTAATTAAAGGACCTAGGAGCAGAGGCCAAACCAGGGATCTTAGTAGTAGAAGACATTTAGGCGGACTCTATAGTAAGAAAGATGGTTTAAAGATAGAGCTTATATAAATTGCGGAAAATAGGGTTATTTCGCCAGAGACTGTAGAGGTGGTTAGAGTAACTACACAGTAAAGGGAACTAGACTAGCAGACAGCATATACATATAGAGGGACAATGGTGCACTGCGAGGAATAAAAGAGTGTTTAATTAACAGTTTTGCGTATTGTTATAATAACGCATGCTGAATTTATAAGAATGCTAAGTACAGCGCAAGCTATTGGCTATAGGAGCTATTGTTATCTAAGTTTAAAGGAACTAGCAAACTAGCTTACAGATTAGACATTAAAGACGATAAATTTAACAAAAGCGAAGCATTTACCAACGATAAGGCAATAAGGGCAGCTTACTAGGAGTATGCAAACCTTAAAGAAGTTAAAATAGAAGCAGAGACTAAGACCATTACAGAACAAGGTTTAGTAACAGGTATAGTAATACTATTAGATATAATTTCCATTACTTTATAAGACGATAGGAGTAATATTTAGAAGAAACTAAGCAAGTAAATAACTGCTAGTGCTAGCTTATTACTTAATAAAGGCAAAAGGCCACAGGCTTAAGATTCTTAAGAAGAGATAAAAAAAGCTTAAGATTTTTAAAGTGAGATAAGACACACCTAAGGACCCACAATAGACGAAAACCGATAGGAAAGGGCAGTAACTTAGTTTAGTAACAAATGAATAAGTATAGGACGTAAGTTTAAGAACTACAAGTTTGGAGAATAAATAAGAACGTTAGTAATTCTAGGTAAATGTAGTATTCAGCTTAAAGATTAAATAGTTAATACTAGGATTAAAAAGTAAGACGACTATAAAGATCTAGCTGCAAGATATAGAAAACAAGAAACTATAGATAAGTTTAGGACAAGAATTATTGCATAGTAAGAGCAGAAGCTAGATAAGAGGTCAGCTATACTAGGTTGTATAAGAAATAGAGCACCTATATAAAGAGTTACTAATAGGCTGAGTGCAGGGACACTTAGGGTAAAGTAGTTAAATAAACTGGAATAAGAAGAGGATCTAGATATTTTAACCAGGTTTAAAGAAAGATATACTAAAGGATATTATAATACAGCGATAATAAAATACTTTCTAACGGATAGACTATATACACTAAACCAGTTATACGGAAAGTGGTATAGGCAACGACATAACAACAAATGGGAAGATTTTTATATATAGCTAGACAAAAAAGTTGTCTAAGACCAACCCATTATAAAAAAATGTATGAGTTATATTAAAGGAGTATTAATTATAATGTTAAGGAACCTAAAAGAGGGATCTAGGGACTAGAGAGGCAAGTAACAAATCTTAATACCTGCAGCAGAAATACTAGTAGTTAGGTTAACTAGGTATAGGTTTAAACTTAAAAACAAAGATAAACTAAGAGTTAACCTAAAATATGCAGCGTATTATATACTATTATAGATAGCTTATGTGGATAATATATGCAACATATATAAAGCACCTAAAGATAAGAACTGGAAGTACCCAGTAAGGATATATTAGGCACTAGAAGAAAAGCGGTTTAAAAATACTAAGTATATATATAGTTAGCACCTAGTAGAAGTACAAGGTTAAGGGGACTTAATACTTTAACCAGGAAGATTCCTTACGGAAGAGTGCCTAGATAGATAATAGTAGTAGGAGTGCCTAGAGAACACTTATCCATAGCATATAGAGGAAAAAAAAAAAACTAAGTATTGGCCAAAGTTGGACTAAGTATAGGCAGGATTAAGCAGCCAATAGTTAGGAAAAGGGGAGGCGTATAGGACTAGAGGGAACTAGTGTTAGAGCCTTAGACCCTTAAAGGAATTTAAGGATAACACCTAAATTTAAGAGCTAAGTGGCAAGATTAGCAGTTTAAAGCGTTGGTAGATAGTGGAGTAATAAGGAACCACATATCACCAAAGGTAGTGGAAAGGATGGGGTTACTATATAGATAAAAGGAACACCTATATCCACTTATAACAATTTTAGGAGATTAGATAGCCTATAGAGGAGGCATTATTAATCTTAAAACAGGACCTATTTAGATAACTATTAAAGGGAGACTAGTTAGAATGTCTTTTAATATCCTACCATTAGGATAGGACGAGGCGATACTAGGAATGCCTTGGTTACAGGAGTACAATCTAAAGATTAATTAGGTTATAGGTTAAGTTGATATTAAGGATATATAACGGTGTAAAGTACGACAGCAAACCAAGTTAGTATGGTACCAAGTTAGAGCGATATATAAAGAGACTAAGCGAGGCTTAAGTTATATACCAAAGAGATACCATAAGTATAGTAAAAAGTTATGGTTACTAGAAAGTGAAAAGCTGTTAGAGTATGCAGCTTGGGACTATAAGATAGAATTAGAAGAGGGAATAAATCTAAAGTTCTTTCTAATCTATAAGCTTACTAAAACAGAGTTAGTAGCGCTTAAGGAGTTTATTTAGGAGAACTTATACAAGGGATATATTAGACCGTTATAGTTATTAGCAGGATATCTAGTATTGTTTATCCTAAAGAAAAACGGAAAACTTAGGATGTGTATAGACTATAGACAGTTGAACAGTATTACTAGGAAGGATAGGTATCCTTTACCCTTAATTAGCGAAATCTAAGACAGGATAGGTAACGTAAAGATCTTTATAAAGATAGATCTAAGGTAGGCGTACCATTAAATTAGAATTAAGGAAGGCGACAAATAGAAGGCAGCCTTTAGGTTAAAGGAAGGACTATATAAGCCATTAGTTATATAGTTTAGGCTTATAAACGTACTAATAACGTTCCAGAAGTAAATTAATAGTGTATTAGGAGAACACCTAGATGAATTTATTATAGCATACCTTGACGACATTATTATCTACTTAGAGAGTAAGGAAGAGCATAGAGAACACGTTAAATAGGTCTTGAAAAGACTATAAGAAGAATAGATGCTAGTAGCAATTGAGAAATATAAGTTCTTTACTAGGAAGACTGATTTTGTTGGATTTATTATTAAACTAGGCCAACTTAGTATAGATCTAAAGAGGATTAAGGCTGTAGTGAATTGGCAAGAACCAGAGAACGTTATATAGTTGAGATTGTTTTTAGGGTTTTATAATTACTGCAGAAGGTTTATAGCGTAATGGTTATAGGATATTAAGCTATTTACGCGGTTAATAAAGAAAGAAGAACTATGGGTATAGGGAAAGGAATAATAAGAACTGTTTAAGAGAGTTAAAGAGTTATTTACCTAGGAGCCAGTTCTTAAGATCTATTAACTAGGTCTAGAGACGGTTATAGAAACAAATATATTAGACTTTATACTAGGGGCGTACTTTCTATAGAAATATTAAGATAGATAGCACCCAGTGGCATACTATAGTCAAAAAATAATACTACTAGAGTTAAACTATAATATCTATAACAAGGAGTTGTTAGGTATAGTTACGGCACTTAAAAAATAGAGAGTATTCTTATAAGGTATAGAGAAACTATTTATAGTTAAGACGGACTATAAGAACCTTATAGGATTCCTAATAACAAAGGAACTTAACCAAAGACAGGTTAGATAGGCGGAAATGCTTATAGAATACCATTTCAAAATTCAGTATACTAAGGGTATAGACAATGCACAAGTAGACGCTCTAAGCAGAAAGGCTAAACTATAAAGTAATAAAAAGCTATTGGGAGCTTTATTGCGAAAGGATTAAGACGGATTAATTAGGTATAATTATCCAAAGATTACAGCAACTAAGGAAAGTTAGATCTATAAATTACTAAAAAGTAATTAGACACAGAAGATCTAAAAAGCATAGGCAGAGGATCTAGACTTAGAGTAATACAAAAATAGAGAAGTAATATATATGCCTAAGTCTATCGCAGAAGAATTTATTAAGGAATTCCACAAGGGAATAATACAAGGATATAACGGAGCTATAGGCTTAGTGTTAAGACTTTAAAAGGAGTATATTATTTAAGGAATCTAGGGACTAGTAAGATAAGTTATAAAGAAATATCTAGATTGCCAAAGGAACAAACCGACGAGGTATAAGCCGTATGGAGGGCTACAACCTATTAAGACACTAGGAAGACCATAGGAGGTTATATTATAGGACTTTATTATTAAGTTACTAAAGTCAAGAGATCCTATTATAGGACAAGATTATAACGTGATTTTAGTAATAGTGGATAAGCTAACAAAGTAGGGATACTTTATAGCATGCACTAAAGAGATATTAGTAGAAGATGTCGCTAGAATCTATATAAAGGAAGTATTTACAAGATATAGAGCATTAGATAAGATTATATCAGACAGAGATCTAAGATTTATAACAGCATTTTAGGAAGTGTTTCTGGTAGAACAAGAAGTTTGCGCAGTAATATCTATAGCGTATTATCCGCAGATGGATAGATAAACGGAAAGACTAAACTAGACACTAGAGTAGTATCTAAGGCATTATATTAATTACGCACAGAATAATTGGGTATTGTTATTACCAGTTATATAGTTTATATACAATACAACACTATAAGAAGGAATGGGGATATCACTATTTAAGGCGAATTATGGATATAAGCCAAGAACATTATTATCGCCATATTAAGCAAAAAAGACGAGTAGTACAGCTAAGTAAAGAATGGAGATGTTAATAAATCTTTATACAGACCTTAAAGAAACAGCTAAACTAGTATAAGAACGAATAAAAAGGTACTATAATGCTAAGAGATCTAAGGGACCAGATCTTAAGGAGGGAGATAGAGTGTAGCTACTATACAAAAATTTTAAGAGTTGATGACTAAGTAAGAAATTAGACTACGTTAGACTAGGACCTTTTAAAGTTAAATAGAGAATTTTATTGGTTACGTATAAGTTAAACCTACTAGCCAAAATGAAAATCTACCCTATACAGTATATCGCAATGCTAGAGCTAGTACACAGGAATATTAAGCCACTAGTCTACAAGGCAGATACGTATAGAGGACAAAAGGAAGACAAATAGCAAGTTTTAAGGATTATTAGTTATAAGGACGTAGATAACAAAACGTAGTATAAAGTAAAGTAGATAGGCTATAGTGAGACTACCTAGGAACCACTAAGCAACCTAAGGAATGCTATAGGAAAGGTACGGGAGTATAGAAAGAAGGTAAGTTAGGTAGCATTAATAAGGAAAAATTGCCAAAGAATAAATTACCTAAGGGGGACCTAAGAGGAGCAATTACTAAGCTACTTGGAGTTATTTCCCTTATAGGAGGAGAGCTAGTTCTTTTATCACCTAGCTTAAACAAACCCTGTTAAACTAGTTTTTACTCCTTAGAACAGACCTTCTCACGGATACGTTTAAGGCGTTAAAGATAAGTATAAGCCAAACGTTAAGCTTTAAGGACGCGTGCGGACTTTTTTAAGGCATGTTAAACCTTAAGTAGCGCGGAGGCCAGCTTACTGTTAAGCTTTATAGCGGCAGATTGAACATAAGACCCTATAATAAGTTACTTAGGGAACTTAAAGACTATTAAGAGTTATAGGACGCGCACACTTAGCGTTAGAGATAGAGCGAACATTATAGAATAATTAAACGTTTGCTTTAGTACACTTAGAGCAAGAGGAGGGTTGTTAAGACGTAGGACTTGCTAGCATAACACAAACCAACCCCTCTTTCGCATACCTTAAGTAAGGAATCGCCATTACCTTACCTAGCAACAGTATAGAGGAAACCGTACGAAGGCAACGCTTAACCTAGAAAAGAGAAGAAGAAGCTTTAGGTATAATAAGTAAGGATATTAACTAGACTAATTAAACGGATATTACACCTCTAGTAGATAACTTAGAGATGTTAGGAATCTTTAAGGACAAAGATAAAGAGGAGGGAGATGGTGTTACGGACGCTTTAAGTACGATATTATAACTACTTAAAGAAGAGTTGGTGGAAGCTAGTTAGTTAATATAGGTATAGTCTAGAATAGATCTGGTAGAACTATATAACAAGGAATAGTAACCGAGGTCACGTGGTGTTGAACGTATTAACTGTATTAAATGGAAGGGACGTTATATTTAATATAGACAACACGTACCTCATGTACAAGAGAGGATTTCTTAGGAGTATGGTTGTGTATTTAAAGGACCTCAGTCCCTACCGTAGATAGTTCTCTCCTTGTAGTGAATCTCAGAATACAATTGGAGTTAATCTATTGGGCAACCACTCCACCAGTTATTATTACGTTATTGATTTTATTTATACCTATATACCTAGCCCAATAACAGAACCCACCGTAGTCTAAGCTATAAGGTTCCGTTACAACAGTTGTGCATATTGGCCACTAATACTATAAGCTTATAGGCGCTATATAGTTTAATCCAATGCTTATCTAGAAAGCCTATAATAGGTTTCCGCCACCCTAGCAACGGGATAAGTTTATGCTCTTTTACTAAGTTATATTATATAAGATTAATTTCAGCGCCGCTATTATATAGTGCTTGGAACTGGCGCACCTTACCTATAGGGAGTGTTATTTCCAGCTTAACAGCAATACGGAGAGTCTTCCCTTCTATATCCTGCCCTAGTTATAGCTGGGAAACGTCCGCAACTAGGGCTTTTCTTTTTTTAGTTTGTTAGTGTGTTTATTACCCTACTTGTTTTTCTAATAAGAATATCCTTTTAGCTTCTTAGAGTGTTCCCATAAGGGTATTAGCTGGGTATTAGGTTAACCCCAGGAGTCTTTCCCGCTACTTAAGGTTCCCAACTTTAACCATTCTAAAGTTCTCTTTAAGAACGGCTTCTTTAAAGACTGGGTCTGTCCTATATTACTACTAGAGTGCCCACGCTTCTAGCTACTCCCTAGCTTTTTACTAGAAGAGGTCTAGTTCCTTACTATATTCTTAGCATTTAGAACCGCTTATTTAAAATCCGCATATACGGTAATTTGTGGTAGGGCTTCTACGCGCTTCATTTTGTTATAAATTGCTGGCTTAATTCTAGCCTAGATAAATCTAATCTTCTCCTTCTTACAAATGCTGCCGTTCTTATTTTTAAAGGGCTCTGGATCTATCTATTAAGCACAAGTTTCCATAAAGTTTATAAACTAGCGGAAATCTTAACAGTCCAGCTATGTACCATTCCAGAATTGTTCTGCGTTATTATATTATATAATATATAGATCTTAGGTCTAACCCTTTAGGAAGGTCTACAGCTATAACCATATAGTAATTTGCTCTTTATTAAGTTGATTAAGCGTAATCTAGTTCAGCAATTAGTCTTTAATCTTACTAATAATCCACTATATATATTCTTTGGTATTATCTTATATTATTAGCATCTTAAAGAAGTTATCTACCTCGCAAACCTAATTATCCAAATGTTGGACGCTAGGTCTATAACGGAGTTCTGGACTGCCGGAGGCCTTAGCTAATTAGTCTATATCTTTCTTCCGTTTATTATATAGGTGTCTCTTTAAGTCTTCTATACTTCCTTAGGTGGGTACTAAGTAGCTCCCAAAAAGCCCTTAGCCCTAGCCAGGTTATAAAAGAACTTATCTAGTTTAGATCAAACCCTACCAAATCTAAATTTACCCTTAGAGAGCTCTAATATGTTTATTAGTAGCTTCCTCCCATATAGCTTCTAAGAGCCTTATAATAGCTTCCCAATATCTATCTTAAAGGATATTGGTATGGGGCTCTTAACTTTCCGAACTCGGGCCTAGGGAAGCTCCGGCTATAGAGGTAGTATTAGCACTAATAACTAGTGCGGGTTTCCCAATAAGCCTTAGGTCTTAAGTTAGTATTTAGGTTAGATTACTTAAAGGGGTAGGCCCACTTAGCTTGTAAGTAGTCTGTATACCACCACTGTGCTAATTATAGGCCGGTAGTCTTTTGGGAGGGTTCCGGTTAGGTCCCTAGTCAGACACGTTAGTATATTCCTCTAGCATTTCTAGCTTAAAGGAAGATCTTGGTGTCGCCTCTAGTACTTGGTCTTCTAATTGGCCTAGGTAAGGCCAGAGGGGTTCCAGTTGCTTTCTAGCAGCGCTGCGTCCGTCATAGAGGGTGTCTGCGTTTTCCTTAGCGGTAACCGTAGGTGTGCGAGAGTCTTCAAGCCCCTGGCATATCTAGATATTAGGGCTCATTCGGCCGTCTTGCCTAGAGGTTTATATTGTTGCAATCTCTCGCTATTAGAGGGACCTTCCTGCCTTAGCGCGACAGCTTTCTATAAGGTATTTATAGAGTTTCCGTTTAGGTCGTTATAAGATTTTAAGGGAGGACGGTGGATATAAATAAAAGATATAAATAAATAATCTAGTCCTTAGAGCCAGCTGCCCTTCTAAATAAAGTAGGAAGGATTTAAATATAAGGGGACTTTGTAGATAGGGGGCTATAAGGACACAATTATAGAACAGGATAGATTGGTAAGAGAGATAAATCCTTAAGGAGGTAAGGCCTTAGGGATCGTGAAGACTATATACTACGGGCATGTGCCTTTGGCACGTAACCAGCAACCATCTAAGGGGCGTCCGGAGGTTGTCCTAAGGGCAACCTAAGGTGTCCATAATAATATCCCTTATATATAGGGTACTAGTTTTTAATTATAATAGCGTTAAGTCCTCTATAGTTAATATAGAATTAAGTACCTCCTTCTAGCCTCCTAGTAAGGAGGATAGAGATAGCTACTAAAAATATACTAGGATAAATAAATCTTTTATTAAGGTGCTTATTAATATATTTTTTAACAACTAGAAGTTTGTCTTTTAATATTAGATAGGGTCTCTTATAGGGTAGCGTTTTTCCTTATTTAATATTAATAGTATAGTTGTTAGGTTAATATAAGGGGAGTATATCTGCGCCCTTTTATAAGCATATATTAATAAAGTTATAGTACCTCTTAGGGAGGAGCTTATAAAGTTCTTTATTAATAAATCCTTTTTTAAGCTTTATAAATTTTTTAAAGTCTAAAGATAAAAGTCCATAGAGTTCTATAGGAGTATTATCTTCTAAAAGGTTGACTATATCTATTTTATTACTATAGAGGATATAGTCCTGTTCTTTATTAAGCTTATATAGTTATAATTGGGAAGCTATAGTAATGGTCTAGCCTTTTCTACATATTATATAGTAGAAGGCCGTAGCACTTATATAGTAGCAGTTAGTTATAGATAGAGTAATAAGGGGTTTCTTAGGTTAGTATCTTAGGGAGTAAATAGGGGCGGCTAGGCTATGCCCTAGGTAAGTCTCTCTACAGTGTTTAGAATTAAAGGTTACTTCTTTCTTTTTCTAGTTAATAGCAGGGTTATATTATTTAAGCTAGTTTATTTTAAAGATAATAGGATAGTTAGTAAGTGGTGTAATATAGGCCCAGAGCTCTTCTTAGTGCCTATTTATATCTAGGTAATCTTCTATACGGTATAAGTACTATTAGTAAGTTATAGGGCGCGGGCTTTAGTAAGGGGTTAGGTAAATAGGTTATAAGTACGCATAAATTTAGTATTTATAAATTTATTAGTAGCTTTACAATTAATTATAGAACGGCTTTTATATTGTTTTTTTGTAGTAGTTCCTATTATAGGTAAAACTATCTATTTCCGTCTATTTATCTTTATTAAGTTATCTATTAAGTAGGCTAATATATAGATCCCTCTATCTTTAGGGCGTCCTAACCCACAACTTAGGGCTAGAACTTAGCGTTTTCCACTTCCGTATCTAACTCTACCACTATTACTATGTTTTTATCTTATATAGTAGCGATATATAATAATATATTTAGTGTTTAGGGTATTAAGTTAGATATTAGGCGGCAGCTACTAAACCTAGCTATTAGGCAGTTTAGGTTAGTATAATAATTGCCCTTTTAATAGCATTTATAGCAGTATCCCAGTTTCCAGAGTAGCTTATACTCTCTATTTAGGAGTTTTTGCGGAAAGGTTAGTATAAAGAGGTTAATATTAGCTCTAGTGGTATTTAAGGTAGTTGGCGTTAGTGGCTTAATATATATAGGTTTAGTATTAGCGATTATCTCCTTTATTACTATCTATTAAAATAGTACTTGTCTTATTGCATATTCCTAACATAGCTAGTGTTAATAGATATTAATATATTAAAGCTTTGTAATTAGCTTTGCTATATCTTCTATAATTAATTGGAGTGTTTAGGTGTTATCGCAATTAATAACTAAGGGCTTATTTAGCCTTAATGTTATTACTTTAAACAGTCTGCTAATAAAAATAGCTTCCTTTACTATCTATAATAGTGCTAATAATTTAGCTTCTGTGCTTAACGTTATAACTATACCCTACTTATTTACTCTCCAGGCAATTAGTCCCCTAAATAGCTTTATAATATATCCTTATAAGCTCTTTCTGTTAATAGAGTTGTCTGTAAATAATATATTGCTAGTATAGATAAATAATTGCGCTTTACTTCTACTGTCTCTTCTATTATCTTATCCTTTATTGTATATTCCTTTATCTCTCCATCTACCGTTTATTCTTTCCTTATCTCCTCTATAGTAGATTGCTCTGCTCCTTATGCTATATAAATACTGGATTACTTTGTCTACCGCTTAATAGTGCTCTTAGCTTAGGTTCTAATTAAACCTTACCAGCTATAATACTATAAAAGTAATATCTGGACGCGTTATAGTGGCTGTATAGAGTACTAAACCAATTTTTCTTTAATATAGCATTATAGAAGCTAGTAGATATTAGACGGACTAATAGGTCTATATTATGGGGCAGACGCGTTAGATAGATTAATTAGTAATTAGTAGGGAGGAGTTCTGATTTTGCTATAGGAGTATCTAAAAGACGCCCTTTAAGATCTATCTTATACTAGTTAGCTATTTTTTTAATATAGGCTTCCTAGAATAGCTATAGGAGCCTTTAGCTATAATTATATAGCATATAGATTTTTAGGAACTATTTTAGCTCGCTAAGGGTACTTATCTAGTATTCCTTACTTAGCTCCTTAATTACTTCTTAAGCTTTCTTTTTATCTATCTTTCTATAGTAAAAGATAATATTATTAATATAGAAGAAGATAACTATTTTACCTTTTAGCATAATATATGGCTCCTAGGGTACCTCTTTAAAACCTAATTCTATTAATAAGCTTATAAGATTCTTCTGCTATAATAGTGGTGATTATTATAGTCTATAAAGGGCTTTTCTTAAGTATAGTACTTTATCTTTCTTTCTATTATTAAATCCTGGCGGTAGCTTTATATAAATAACTTTATTAAGATCGCAATAGACAAATATATTAACTGTATCTATCTATATTATCTCTAAATTGAATTTTACAGTAATTGCCATTACGGTTTGGAAGGTCGTACACTTACTAATATAGTAGCTCTTATAGGTAGGTCTCCTAGGGCCTGTTAATTTCTATATACTACTAAGTATGTCTTGCATTTCTAGAGGAATCTATGCTTATCTATCTTATAGATAAACACCCATATTAAGCTAAGGATCTACTATCCCTTTGTGTACTTCTTATCTATTTCTTAAAATAACCTTATTTAATAATGGGATTAGAGGTGGGCTTATTAAGCCTCTTAGAACTAATCTTAAAGAGGATATATATTAAGGTTTTTAAATAACTAAGGTAGAGGAGGTAAGTTCTTCCTATATAATCTAATATTATATATTTTACCTAATTTCAGCTTACTATTATTAAGTTAACTATTAAGGTTAAACTTCCTTCCTACTAAGAAGGTGCTATAATAGGCTAAAGTAATCCTTTTAGTAATAAAGTTTTTAAACCTATAATTATAGGCTTCCTTAAATAAGTCTTTAACTAAGTTATTAAATACCCCCTAAGTATTAAACGTATCTCCTGCTCAATAAGCAATATCTTAATTAATATCTTAAACTAAAATTATAGGATAATTAACGTAAAAGGTATATGGAGATTCTTTATCTTCTTTTATTGGAGGTGGCGTATAATACGCGTCTTTAAGAGCTCTTATAAGGTTAAGATCTGCTAACTTATTAAAGGCTTAAACTGGCTTATTATTAATATTATTATCTTCCTCTTAAATTAACAGTTTAAATATCTCTTTATTATCTTCCAGAAGGACCTTACTCTTGGTTTAGGTATTAGGTAGTTAAATCTTCTTAATTAGCATATCTAATTTAGTATGTAGATCCTTTAAGATATCCGTTTACTTACTGTTAAAGAATGTCTTTTTATTAAAGATAACGTCCTTAGTAGAGATAATAATACCTTTATATGGGATCCAGATCCTATAGATATTGGTAGAGTTATAGCTAATAAGGTAGCTAATATAGGCTTATAGATCTAGCTTACTTAGCCTTTTCTTCTTTAGCTAGGTATCTAATATTATTATATACGCCCTACAGCCGTAGGCTTTTAGGTGCGCTAGTTGTGGTTTTCTTAATCTCCTATTAGCTAGGAAGGTATAGAACCTCTTATATAGCGATTTCCATCTATTGCTTTCTTGTGGCGTTTAATCTTAAAGGTAGACTGTATAGTTAACTATCTCGTTCTATATATTATAAGGTAAATTAGCAGTAATTCTTATTACTTGTACTCTCTTAATAATTACACCCCCTAAGTGTTCGGCGGTACTGTTTTAAGCTTAGGTATATAGCGCTAAAGGCTTAAATATAATTCCTTGGGTCTGTAGCCATTTAAGGGTTCTCCTTCTCTATAGCTTATTATCTAATCTAATAGTGTTGACTTTAAGGTTATACCTAAGACAAATCTATAAGATGGAATCTTTAAGCACTTATAGTGTCTCCTTCTTTTTGCTATATGTTATTATAAAATATAGAAAATTTCTTCCTAAGAAGGTGTTATGGATAAGCATAACTTATATAAATCTAGTATGTGCTTCCTTAAGGTTAGTTTAGTTAATATAGAGATTAAAATAAGGTTTATTAATATTTTAATTTAAGAACCTTTATAAGACCTAACGCTTAATTTTAGCAAGACTATAGTGTTAACATTCTATCGTTTTAGGGCCTTAAAGCTTAATTTTTTAGGGCGTTAATACCTAAATAATAAAGGCTTATTAGTCCTAAATGACCTAGACGTAGATACCATAGTTGTGCATCACCTTTTAACAATGCTCTGCGCTTTTGTTGGTGGTATAATAGTTAGCTTATATTAAACGCTAATAGACTTTCTAGTTGGGCGTATTTAATAGTCTATTGTCTATAACGTTCTTCTATTTAATATAGGATTATATTATCCTTCTAAACTAGAAGATTATTATCCTAGTAGTACCCTTATTTTTAAAGTAGATAGAATAATACTAGATTTGTATTAAAGTCTATATAAAAGGCAACGTCCTTAAGACGTAGGATTCCCTTGCTTTTATCTAGTTTTGTAACTTAGATATTAATATTACTATAACCTAGTATATGCACTTCTAAGCTGCCGGCGATAATATATTTATATCTTAAAACTTTTTTAAAGTTATAGAAATAAGAGAGATTATTAAAGATATATAGAGTGGTTCCTAGGTTTAAAATAGTTAATAGCTTTAGTGGATAGAGTTAACTAGTGTAAAACGATTCCAGGAATATTGTATTAGCTTCTCCCTTAATCTTAATTATCTTCTATCTCTTATCCTAACTCTTGTCCTATTATTATTAAACCTTATCTTCTAATTGCTTAAGCTAAAGTTATTCCACTTGGGCAGCAAGATCCTTATTATGCTCTACCTTTTTATATACCTTTTTTTATATATATACCCTCGGCATTAAATCCCTTAGGCCTCTTGCACTTAAATAGATACCAACAGTTAAAAAGGGTATGTCCCCTTATATTACATACTAGGCATTTTAGGTTCTTTAACTTCTTAGAAGACGTCTCTTTAGTTAAATTTATCCCTACCCTTTTTTAACTGTAAGATAAGCTATTCCCTCTTCCCTTTTGGACTTTAGTAGTAATAGAGATATCCTCTTTAGGCTCTTTTGTAAAGTCTATATTAAATATACCCCCTCTAGTAGTTAAGGATGGTATAACTTTTAAGAGGTTTGCGAATGCTTCTTATAGCTCTATTACTACTTTACGGTATTCTAATAAGTAAGCCTTTTTGGTATTATTTACCTGTTTAGTGTATATAATAAAATAGGTTTTGCTTATAGGTTATATTACATTTATAAGGTCTATTAGCTAGATTCTATTAGTTATCTATAAAAGGTTATGCTTCTCTGCTATCTTTATTATATATTCCTATTAGTTAAGCCATTAGATAACCTTTGTCTGCTTAAGTCCCTTAAGTGATTCTATATACTATAACTGTACCTTCCTTATTATAAAGTTCTTTAAGGGCTTAGTGTCTTCTTTTAACCGAATTAGACATTCCTTAACTGTAAGGGAAGGGTTAAGCAGTAGCTTCTTCTAAATTAATACTGTGGACGTAATCTGGGTGCGTATCTGTTGCATATACTCTTCCTATTTTAGAAAGTACTTTATATCCTAGTTATAGTATTATCTACTATTCTTATATGCTTTCTATTAATTCGCCAAGAGCTATACATATAAGGTTGCATTCTTATTAAACTCTATAACTTCTGGATAGGCTAGTTCTTATATTAGACCTCATTAAGGTACTATATTATTTAGGTTAATATAAGCCCAAATTCGCTGATCTATAAGGGCTTGGAGTTGCTATAGCCATTATTCCCAGTCTTCTGGCTTATTAAGAATGATTGTAGTTAATAAACTTATTAGTGGTGTTATTTGACTAATAGGCAAAGGAGGAATTAAGATAGGATTTTGTTATTAGGATTGTCCTTATTATTAGGATTGATCTTATTATTAGGATCGTCCTATAATAATTAAGGTATGATTTCTTATGGAATCTTATGGAATCTCGTAGAATCTTATAGAATCTTGTGTTAGAATCGTCCTGTAATAATTAAGGTAGGATTTCTATTAGAGTCTCTATCTTTTAACAATGAAGTAGAGTTTCTTTAAATAATTGAGTAATAGCTAAATAGCTTCTTAAGTCGGCGGACCAGGCTTATAACTGTTAGATAGTTTATATAGAGCTATTTATTGATGAAATGGGTTAATTGATTAATGATCTTGACTTAATGGTTAATTAACTTTGTCTTAACCCCCTAGGGCTTTAAGCTACAAAGAGATTTTATAGTACACATGCTCCATGCACGTAACTCGTGCACGTAACCCATGCCTTTAGAGAATATAGATTATCTAACAGTAGTACCTAAAGTAGTAGTCTAAGTTAAAGCGGATCTTAAGCTCCTTAAAGCCAGGGTAGGGCTTATACTTCTAGAGCTAAGGCATATTTAGAATAATTGGGGTAATAGGCGAGAGTTTAGTAATAAAAAAGAGTATAGCTTTAGTATGGAGGCCAATTAATATTTAAGTAGTGAAGTAGTCCGTAATAAGTAAAGTTAGGATACTATCTATAAGTCACAGTAGCCTAGGTGCTAATAGCTTCTTAGTTATAATATTATACTTTCCTATAATAGACTCTACGTTAGTAAATGCTATTATAGTACTACCAGAGTCTACTAGGCTTACTATATTAATATAAACTTGGGGGTACGGATTATATAATAAGAAGAGTTAGGTTTAAATAAGGATTAATTTCTTATTACTATTTACTAATCTAAGACTAAGCAGCAGCTCACTAATAGAAAGGATTAATTAGTCTAATAACAGCGACCTAATATTTTTATCTTCTTCCTTATATAGTTTAGGGTCTGCCTTTTAATAACTAGAATATAGGGCTATCTTAGTGGGGCAGTCTAGTGTCTATCTAGCTAGCGGTATTGGTCTTAGTTTAGGTATAGAAAGACATCTCGCTAATAATATGGCTATATTTGCTAGGTTTAATAATATAGCCGAGTTTATGTTTACTAGCGCGGAGTTGCTAATTCTAAGCGCTATTGCTAGGTTGGGCTTCTATATAGGGTATTATTTAGAGTAACTAAGCCATAAAGTTAAAGGGGGAGATTGTCCACTGCGGCTATAATGGACTTTATGGTCGCCGTGTCCGCGGGTATTAGTCTATATTATTTAGCAGGCTAGTATTGGGATTGGGTTTGTTGTCTTAGTAGGGTTATAAGCGTCCTTTTAGTGGCTAAGTAGGCCATAAATAAGGCATAGTCTATTATTAATATAGCACTTATACTCCGTATTTAAGATTTTATTAAGGTTTATAGGTTCTTTAGTCGCTGCTAGGGATAGGGTTGATATAGGAGTAGGGGCTTAAGTAGGTGGGCAGTGGCTAGTGTTCTTCTTAAGGTTAGATCAGTGTATATAGTTTGTAAGGTTCTTAGCAAATACATCTATCTGCTTACTCTAACCTATATAGTCGCTATTATTAATTTTATAGATAAGTCTAAGCACTGGCTCTTCTATTTTTACAAAGATAAACTTTTAAAGTAGTTCTACCTTCTATTTATTTATCTTTTTAGCGCGGACTATTAACTTATTAAGCTTTCCCTTCTAGGACTAGTAATTACGCTCGCCCTAAGGGAAATAGTTAAGCTTATTTTTTGCGACCTGGGTTATATTAAGGACTTTATAGTAGGCAGTAAGGTCTTTAAGTATATCTTTCTTAGTGTTACGGAACACCTCCGTAATACCTTATACACGTCCACCTATTTCTACCGACGTAGTAAGAAGAGACCGACCGCAAAATGGCAATCTACGGCAATCTGATAGCAATCTGCCGTATTCTGCTATATTCTGCCAAGTTTACTAAATCCTACTAAGTTCTGCTAGGACCGCTACTTAAATTCTATTCTCCTCTGTATATGTGTTAACTTAGCAACTAAACTAATAATATATACCCTTTCTTCCCATTTCCTTACCTTCTCTTCTTATATAACGTCTTGACTTATTATATAGTTTATATATAACGTATTCCATCACCGAGTGTCCGACATGACTGAGTGTCCGATAATTTCCTTGGCGTCCACCATCTACCTTTACACGACTATATCTCAACAAAACAATATACAATCCATTTAAAAAAAATGGTAGAATTAATCTAGCTTTATAAGCCTATCTTTAAAGCTAATTTTTAAGTGCTAAAGCTATTGCTAAATTGTTTAATATTAATCCCCATACTT
>Ga0307507_10006695_pt1 | contig 17407 bp, 13 predicted proteins | sample 7_EM_MG_FD_207223 | JGI IMG/M metagenome (GOLD analysis project Ga0307507, IMG submission 207223) | Populus trichocarpa ectomycorrhiza microbial communities from riparian zone in the Pacific Northwest, United States - 7_EM | ecosystem: Host-associated > Plants > Roots > Unclassified | place...
TCGAGGTTGTTGAGGTAAGGTGTCAAGACGGTTGGGCCTCGAAATTAAAGCTTGACGTGGCTGACAGAGCGCCAGTGGTTTGGGAACAAGTAGTCTAACCCGAAGAAGTAGTGCGCAACTCTCAACACCAGAACCCATCATTGTTTGTCCGCAATATCTCCGTTCTAAACCAAGCAGGCTGAACCGATGATCTGTGCAGGGCTAATAAAAATTTATGTTACCAGCACTGGCTAATATCTGATTGCAGCGCGGGTTTTGCCCTTCAAATTAACTACTGAAATATCACGTTCCGATCAGACAGGTTTTTTCATTAAGCTACATGATAGCGATCCATAAATGGCAGACAGAACGAGCCAACAGCCAGGCAGTGACTGTCATACTTATTCCGCCTCAGGTATGGTTCGTAGTACATTAATTAAAACAAAAGGGACTGCAGCCAGAAAAAGGTCCCAGCAGACAAAAGAGCTTAAAGCGAGAGAGGGGAAAGAATAGAAGAATAGAAGGGGGGAAAAAGATACAGAGAATTCAACTCCAGAAAAAATACAGAAAAAGAGACCCCCTCCGTGGTCGTACACCTCCAGTTGCCATCAATCATCCAGATGAGTAAGGTGGAAAAAAAATGGAAATGGAATAGAGTGGAAGAAAAGCAATGAAACCAATAACTCCGGCCTCCCATAAAGTGTTTTTTTTACCACAACTCTACTTGCTGGTATTTTACCCTAACCCACAAATATCCCCAACGCGTACTCCACCCCAAAAATCAAAGCACCCACGCATAACTAGTAACCCCGATCCATCTGCAACTGCTGAAGATGCTGCAAATACAAGCGTAATCGATCATTTCCTTTCTTGAGGTCATCCAAGTAATTGGCGGCATGTACCAGAACAGCGCTCTTGCTATAACCCCCGGACGAAAGCTCCGGGACCAGGGAACAGAGGTCTTCAAAGCCCTGGCGAATGAGGTTTCGACGCTTCTGTTCGCTATGTATGTGATTTTCCCTCTTTTGCGCTTCAGTCAAGTTGTCCCTTTTCTGGCCGCCAACCTTTTTCTTGGCCATTCGCATGCTCGCCTCCGGCTTCCGGGACCGTGGTTTTCGAGCTGACTTGGAGTAGTCTTCCCCCCCATCCATGCGTCTCTTTAACATTGCACTGTTTCTTGAAGGCGATGGTGTGCTTTCGTTATCATCGTACACGGGTGTGCAGGAGTCATCATCCTCTGTATCCCCTCCGCCGTGTTCATACTTTATCTCTGTGGGCGAGTTCACAGCGGTAGTGACAGTAGAATCATTCCTGAATGCAGCATAAATCCTCGAGCGGGCCTCCACCTCTTTGTCCTCGAGCGGTACTGGAAGTGCGGGAGGATGGTATCCGTTGGGTGCAAAGTTTGTGTCTGTACCAAAGTTGAGAAGGTTGTGATTGTTGATCTGCTGAGGAGTCTGCCCTTGTTGGCGTTGCAATAACTCACGGCTAGTGTCAAAAGGGTTTATATCAATCTGCGAAGGCGCAGCCATAGGTGCAGCGGAGACTGAACTGCTGGTGAGGTATCCATCCATGCCACTACTCAAGTATTGATGGTGATGGTGATGTGGCGGCATTTCCGGGACAGTACTCTGGTAGTTCGAAGGCATCTCTGGTGACCAGTAGGGAGAATCATCGGGGAGTTCGGGGTCAAATAAATGTGACGAGGGCACAGAGCCTGATCCGATGCTCTCAAACCAGTTCTCAAGTCCTTTTTGCTCGTGAGTATCAAGCAGTGGCGGGCCAACCGGGGCAGGGGGCGGCGAGGCATTGAAGCGGGCCTCAAAGCCATCTACGAAATATCATTGTTAGCACAAGGAAAGGTGAAATTTTCGGTTATTGTAAGGGTGGAGAGAAGGATGGCGAAAGAAGAGTGAGTGAGCGAGTAGCGCGCGGGAGATAGGCGGGGCAAGGCGGGGCACAAAGAGTCAGAGGGAGAGGAAGAAGGAAAGGGGGGGGGGCGGGTTCTCACAGAAATCGAAGGTAGAGCGAGAAGAGGCCATGGGATAGCAATGTTTGGGCTTAAACTTCAGTATATCGTGATTGTAGTGTGAAGTGTTGAGCATTTGTAAGGATTGTGGATGGGTGACGGGGACAGAAGCAAGGGGGCGAGAAAGCGTACTCATCCGCAACCGTCGAAAGATGGATGGGGTGGTTGATTTCCTGTCTCCGCAACCGAATGTGGGGAGTGGATGGCACTAACGGGTAGCGAAGGTAGGTTTTTGGGTAGCGGGCTCGTCGAGTCTTACTACAGCGGTAGTAAGAGCAGCACAACCAGCAGCAGTAGTAACAGTACCGCTACGAGAATAAGCAAGGGAAACCCCAACGAGCAAACTGCTACTGTAATCCAACAGTAGCAATAGTAACAGCAACAAACAACCGAGCACTGGAACTAGCAGCAAAGAGCACTAGCAGTGGTAGAAGCAGCAGCAAAGAGGAAGGAAAAAATAGGAATTAAAAATAAAATAGAAATAAAAATCCAACTTTTTCTCGTGCGCTATTGTTTGCCTGTGTACTGTACTGTAGGAGTATCCGTAGTGCGGGAGTGCCTGCGAATGGGAGAGAACAGTTCGCAAGATTCAAATAAAATAAAATAAAAGATAAAATAAAAATAAAAATGTCGACCGTCCCTGCTTGCCTGTGATGCGGGAATCTCTCTGTGTATTTCTCTTCGTGCCTTGATCTATACTTTTCTTGAGAAGCCCGCCGTGATATCGTTGCGCAATTCAAAATCAATCTCCAAGATGCCAGTGGATAATTGGGTCTGTTTTCCTCGTGCCTTTTTCTTCTGGTCCTGGATCCTCCGGGTCCTCTTCTATATCCGCCTTAGATGCTGTTGGCTGACTAGCTATTTCTCTCAGCTGACTGACCGACAATTCTTGGGTGCGAAGTACGTAGGCCTCGATGGGACGGCAAGCCGACGATGGAGATTGGGGATTAGATATGTTGGAAGGCCCGCTGTCCAAGGTCCTGAGTTTATCTTTATTTTTCATTTCTCCGACTGGGGGGAAGATGACCCTTTTGACCTGTCTCTATATTTTCTTTTTTCTTTCTCTTCCTTCCTTCCTTCCTTCTCTACCCACATCCATGCCTAACCCTGTGTGCCTGAACTGTCCTGTCCAGAATTTTATGATACCATAACCTATGAGGGGCCGGAGGGGCCAGGAAAGAAAAAGACGGGCCAAACAAGCAGTTTGCACCTCTCGTCTCCTCCCCACCCTCCTCTTCTCCCTCCTTGAACAATGGAAATCTCCGTTTCTGTTTCTAGACCTACTAGCGGTAGCTGGTGGTGGGAACTCTCTCCTCTGCCTCTACCCTTGTAGGTACATACGCATCTTCATGTGCCGTACGACCCCCAACGTTATCTCCACCTCGGGTCTTATACGGCACTGTAACGCCCTTGGCCTACCAGCGAGAAGGTCCGAGAAATAGAGTGAACAGAATAAAGTACGCTGCACAGTGCACCTCAACGTTCTTAGGGCTGTAGGCTTGCATCTGACGAGAAGTCTAAGGACAATGCAGGCATTCCCCTTTCACTCATTCATCAATCGGCACTCGAAGTGAGCAAATCCCTTATCTGCTTGCTGCTTGACCCGCCACCTATCTCCCCACGTTTACCAAAGTTTGGCTTGGGTAGTTCAAGTATCCAACTTGGGCGAATATATTGTACTTCTATAACACTATCAAGCATACACAGAGACGGCGCATATGCAATGGCTCGGAGCGGTTTGTTCCATTTGTTCCATTTGCACTTTTCACTGCCTGGCACGCAGAAGCCCTTCCCTTCAATGGAGCTCGGCCTTCCCTTTCCCCCCATCCGGTAGGGTGGGGAGAAAGGGAGGGGTGTGGACATCACCACTTGGGCGCATAAACGCCCGGAACAGATAATAGACCTGTTTGTAGAACGTTCCCTCTCATTTACAATGTTTCAGATCCTTCGAAAACCCTTCTATCATGCTTCTTCTCCGCATCCCAGCATGGACTCTTCTCATCGAGTTCACCCCAACGAAAAGCTTCATAGTGAGGCGAACCAATAGTACAATAACAGCTGGGGGTGTGTTTGGTAGGAGTATTCTACGTTATGGGTTGTGGATGGGCTAAATTTAACATGGAAAGTTGGGCACCCGCACAAGTATTGTGAGAGGTGTGACAGGAATGGGGCGAGGAGAAACCTTCAAGGAGCTCTCTAACTGGTTGAACCCAACCCTATTTCGACTGGCCCGGGCTCCCCAGCACCGGTAACCTACGATGGTACAAGTTTTTCCTTTTCTTTTCTTTTCTTCCCCGTTTTATTTCATTTTTTTCGTTAATTCTCATCTTGCTTTCTTAATTCGGGGGATTTAATGATGGGAGTAGTGGCGCCGGTAAATTATTCGCAGGCATGCAGGTCAAGCGCTATCCCGCCCAACCCACAATCAGAATGTCTCTTTTTAGAACTCACTACATCCCCATCCTTCCCTGCCCTTCTTTCTTGGTTTTTCTTTCCTCTCCCTTTTTATTTTTTCTTCTGCTGTTGAGATTTCAAGCTGGAATGCATATCTGATACCTTTTTTGTTGCCTTGGAAGGAATATTTTTTTACACTGGTTGCTGATCTATGGTACCTAAGTTCTGTTGCTGCATCCACTATTACTCACCAACACAGCTTTTCTCATCTCCCACCCTTTCCACAGGCCCCGGCTTTTTTCCCTTTCTTTTTTTTTCCTTTTTCTTCTTTGTGCGCGCGCGAGAGAGAGGGAGTGTGAACGAGTGAGCCAATAAGTGACAAAGTAAGATATTAGAGCACCCAGTGTATGCACGTCTATTCACCCACCAACGATGCTCAATGTATGGTATCGTGGATTCTTCTACCGGTATCACTTCTCACCCCACCTTACATCTCTCCCTCTGCCAAACAATCAATTAAAAGGGACCCATTGCCGCGTTGCTAACCTGCTTAGTAGATAGCCACTTATTGTTATACCTGTACCACTATACTATTTTTTGTCTACCTTGTTGTTTTTATTATCGCGGTATTGGATATTGGTTCTGGCCTTGGTCCTGCCATCAAATGTCTCTCGCTTCTCCCTTCTGATATGGATGTGTGTGTGTGTCGAATACGCGCTTACAGTATACACCTTTGGTTCAGTGTGCACAAAGCTGTCCATCAATGACCAACCACCTCTCCACCACAATCATGAATTCACTTCGTATGCCCCCACATGGTCTGAAGGAGCTTAAGGACTGCCGGTATCATCGTCATCTTTTTCATCCGTTAGTGTTCACGATCAAGCACCCCCTCCCTGTCTTTTTGCATTAACCAATCGAGATAAAACTCTTTTTATTACTTTCTTTTCTTATTCTAAAAAGAAACCCCCTCGTACAAAAAAAAAAACCTCACCAAAACTTAAGTTAAACGCCATCGCTGATATCATCCATCCTCTTGTCCGGCCCACGTTACTGGAGCGCAGTTTTCTTAAAGCATACGGACTTGGTTTCTTGTATTATCTAAGTCCTCGCATCATCGGTCTCGTGCTCTCGAAGGTTAGGCAGAGGATAAGCAATAAAAAGAACAATGTTGTTTCACCTGCAGTGAGTGGCTACTGTCCCTGCAAGCCCTACTCGTTTTTTATCTTCAGACTATTCGGCAAATCAAGGACGCAACTGAGTATTTATACTCTTTTTAAAGCATCTTTACTGACTGCTATCTTTTTTTTTTCCGCCCCTCCGTCCACGCGGCCAAAGATTATAGATATTTTCAGAAAGTCCTCCGAACTTCACCGCTTTCCCGCATTTTGCGGCGTCATAATAGGTGGTTGGCATGTCTTACAACCCATCTTCGAGAAGTGTTTAGGAACTGTCGGTAAATTTTCCGAGTCTCTGGGCGCCGAAAAGACTACCGGTGAACAGAGACGCAGGGTAGCTACATTTTTGGCATCGGCATCGGCTGCTGCTGTCGCTATACGACAATTGAATGGTCGTAGTGTAGAAAGCCCAGCAGGGCGAACGCTAGATCTTACTCTCTTTGCTGTCGTGAGAGCCCTGGACGTTGTGATTGGTGAAATCTGGACTCGTAGAAAAGCACACCAGATTCACTCTAAGACTTTTACTAGACTTGATAGGATCATTGAGGATAATGCATCAGCAGCTATATTTGCTACAAGTGCCGCAGTGATAATGTTTTCCTGGTTCTACGAGCCAGAAAGGTTGCCATCGTGAGTTTTTTTGTTTTTTTTCTTCCCCCTTTTCCTCCTTCTAGTTTCCTTTCTTGGGCTTATGCCGTAGATTCTGTGCCAACAAGCTAACCGTAATGTTCTCTTTAAGGTCTTACAATAAATGGATTACTGGAATCGCTGAGGCCGATACCCGTCTGATAACGACACTGAGGCGGATAAGATCTGGTGAATTCGTGTATGGGAAAGAGACAGGGCAAGCACCCTTGTTGCAATCTTTATGCGAAGATCTTGGCCTGCCCAGGGTTTGGGGTGATCCAGCTGTCACGAAACGCATCCCTTGTGAGGTGTGTATACGTTTGCTAACAGCAATACCCTTCTCTTCACCATGCATGAAGCCCAAGTTTCGAATTCTGAGCTGTTTTTGTTTTTTAACGAATTTCTCGTCAACCTGTAGGTGGTTCATCATGGTTTCTCAAAGAGCTGCGAGCTCCACGCATGTTGGAGATTCTGGAACGCATGGAAAGCAGCATTCACCATGTACTTGGGGTTGAATTTCCTGGTTCGGCTGCGAAACGGTCTCAGTATACACACGCCCTTGCGAGCTATCAGCGATGCAGCAAAGTCGGCGGCATTCCTAGGGACGTTCGTCGGCACCTTTTGGTACACCATCTGCTTGACACGAACCAGGTTGGGGCCGCTTTTTTGGCCGCAAAGTGATCAGTTATTTTTGGAGAATTTGTGCGTGAAGATGGGCTGCCTGAGTTGTGGTTGGAGTATTCTGGTAGAGCCGGCCTACCGCCGTTTGGAGATGGCATTCTTTGTTGCCCCCCGTGCACTGGGAACTTTTGTGCCGAGAAAATACAATAGGAAGGTGTGTGGCTTCCATACTCTGCCCCAAGTCCCGTTCTTCCCATTGCTCGTAGCTAACTTGGGTGTTTTTTCGTCTTACCCCTCATAGCATCTCTGGAAAGAGACTTTGGCATTCGCAATAAGTGCTGGAATTGTCTTTACTGCGCTCAAAGAGAACCCAAAGAGGGTGAGAGGGGTGTTTGGAAGATTTCTGGGTAGTGTGGTTTCGTAGAGCCAAAGAGGGGTATTCCTCAGACAAACCCAAATCAGACCATGGCTTTTGTGGAAGCATATAATAGAGTTATTAATGGTATTATCATGTATTTGGTTTGTGTTTGCTCGGTAATGTTTAAAAAGCCCTACAGACAAATTAGAAATAACCGGTGGACTTTTTTTGCCCTCTACTCTAAACAGTCAAGGATCAACCCAGAAGAATCCCATCCCATTGTAAAAACCCCACAACATGTGGAAAGGAAAACAGATCACTCCTTGACAGTTTAAGTCATCGAGATTGACCCACTCATACAACCCTTTCCTTGGTGTATTAAGGCAAGGAACATGCTGGCTACCAGCATATCAGACAAGCAAACACACTTACGGACACACAGTGTGGGGGTAGCCATCGTGATGGGGGGGAGTTACCGCCCGGGTTCGGGTGAGGCTTCATTATTATCCGTGTCAACCAGGAGTTGCCTTACTGTGCTTTACTGTGTGCTTTATTATACTGTTTTGCGTGCGCTCGTATAATACCCACACCTCGAGTGAGAAGTTATGAGTAACACCTTTCCCTTTCTTTCTTCTCATTTTTTGCTTCTTGTTTGTGTTAAGGTTATGATTTGGGAAACGTAGGGTCTGCTTGAAGTTGGTGGTGACTCTATTTAGAGGCAGGGGGGGTTTTTTTTATAATACCTCTTCTTTCCTTTTTCTTCTCTCTTGGATTGTGCTATCCTGCTTTTCCGTGAATGACAGAAAGTGCTCTGGTTATTAATCTAATTAATGAAGAGCCACATTACTCTTTTCGCAAGTTTATTGGACTCCATTATGCCCTATGGTATGGTAAGAAAATGAATGAATGAACAAATGGTAATCAATTATCGACTCGATCAACTGATGCACCCCGCGAAACGTGCGTGCAGTGCCGCCCCGACCGTGCGGTTCAGCCAATATATGGTTTGTGTTTCGTGTTTCGGGGTGTTTTTTTCTTTCTTTCTTTCTCTTTTCTTTTTTATCGTTCTCGTTTTTTGTTTTTTTTTCCCCCTCCCCCCCGGTTGTGGGATTTAGCCGTATAGTATTCGACTGGGTTAGATAGGGAAGTACGATGGGTAGGTAATCTGGGTAATCTTCCATTATCTTTTTTCTTTAGTAGTAGTGGTAGTAGTAGTAGTAGTAGTAGTAGTAGTAGATACTGTATGGGTTGGTTAATTGATTACTAGGGATAGCCTTGATAAACTGCAAGCCTGGGGTATTTTGTGCTGTACCTGGTTTTTTGTCTGCAAAAAGAGTCTCACCGTTAGGCAAGGACTGAACTCTTACAAGGTACTCTACTTTGCATTACTTTCCTCTAGGGGGAAGTTGGGAAACGGAATAGCTATCATGGAGGGGAAAAAAAGGGAACTTGCGCTACTACTAACAGCATAAAAGGGAGTTGTATAAACCTCCTTATATAAAACTACCCCTACCACAGATCGACGACTGGGAATGTTCAAAACTTCCCTGATGATTCTACTTGTATTGCGCTTGTACATACATTAGATGGCTTGGATAGCCCTGGTCGCTAACCTGCAAGATTTAACATACTCTACTCTAAACTTGCATATTGTTCCCTAATTTTTTGTTTGTATTTTTTTATTTTTATCGTTTCTGCCGTTTTTCTGCTTGGGTATATAGGGAAGAGAGGGGGACCAGGGGAGTACAATAGGATATGCAAGGTAGATAAGTATGGTATGTGGTTTTATTGCCTCCCCTCCCCCCCCCGGTTTCTCCTTTCTTCCTAGGCCGGTGGGCCGAGAAAAACGCCATTGGTTCTTGAACACCTATGATCCTTGTATATTCATATGGTAGACATGTCTCCATTGTATGGGTAACCTACGGATATCATACCCAATTCCCATTATAAGGAGGGCATGAGGGAGGGAGGTTGGCTTCCTGTATATGTTTACGACTTAACTTAACCACCTTCCTAAGGTAGACTTATTTTTTCTTATATTCGGAAGCATCACTTAAGTCACAGTGGTACCCATTTAACATCCCATACCTGAATAGTACGAGGAGTGTAGACTTAGGTAGCATACCATAGGGGGAGGTTAGATCTTGGGACTATTGGTAGGGGAAACTGACTAAGGTGTTTCCAATGGGATTCATGGGGGGTTACCAATGAGGAGTGTGGTGGGAAGAAAGCGTTTCTTGCAGATCAATCCTTATAGCGGGTATCTAGATACCCTTGCGAAATTTACTCTACAGTGCTGTACTTGTCGCAGGCTAGGAATACCCGAAAACAGGGGGATATATTTTGTGTTGGGGTTCAAATACGCACATATTTTATTGCAATATACCGGTATTTCTTTAATCCTCGCCCCCGGGTACTTCTGGCCTGGGACAGGTATACCGCCGGATTTTTATGGGATGGGATAAGAAGGGAACTCTTTTGGTCAGAGTATATTCGGATCTCCGTATTGTACCTATGCGTTGGGGGGATAGAGGATATGTGAGTGCCGGTACTGTAAGTATATGCGGGGTATATCACGTACTGTACTCGAGTACTAGACTCTGCTCGGGCATTGCGCTACATGACCAATCATTCCTGGTCAACCTGGCAGGGACCATTTAAACATATTCTACTAGACAGCCTGGGCAAAGAAGCCCAACTCAGGTCCCACAGTATACCTGCCCCCATTCTTGCATCTCACCCTCCATCCGGAACCGTACTGTATCCGCGCCCGCCTACTCCATCGTATGGCTACTGCACCTAGTCTCGATTGATTGGAATACAATCGATGTGTGGTCCTTCACACCTTTCCCTCCATCCCTTCTTCCCCTACTTACCGTAACACCCAATTACTAGGCACAGCACACTCAACAACTCCGAGCCCTTCCGGCCCACGGATCCCATATCTGAACTACCGATATGCCTACCTCAAACTGACAGATTTGCCACCGACAATGAGGCATCATCATACATACCACACGGGCGCTGGTCCCTGCAAAAATTAATAAAAATTCCACGCGATCCGTTCGCTTTTGGACTCTGCATCTTCAGCTTACGATGTCTCAAATCGTCTCCCTCATTTCGGGCCAGTAAAACTGGCCCAGCTTGGGTGCTGGGCCGGTCCTGCCGACGGGGTCTTTAGCCGGCGCGGCGATGAAGCCGGAGTCTCGGCAGCTGGCCGGTAGGTTTTCCTCTTTTTTTTTCCTCTTTTTTCTTTTTTCTGTTTTCTTTTTTCCTTTTTCCTTTTTCCTTTCTTTTTCTGTTCATATTATTAGCATTGCATCGTGACAGGATGTGCTTTTGTTCCTCTCACAAATTATGCAAGAGATAGTCTTTATTTTTGGTTTGGTGTACCTACCGATGCCCTATGCATTAGATGGACCTGAGGGGGGAAGGAAGCGGGAAGGCGATCGGGGGTGATCTAATTTTCCCCAGAGAGTTACCGGTCGGGGAAATTGTGAGGTTGACTTGAAATAACTTTTGGTTGAATTGCTACGGCTTTTTTGCGCAATTGTGTGCACTTTCTTTTTTTCTTTCTTACACTACCTTCTCGCGCCTCATCGCCTGATTCTTGATAGATCACCTGAGAAGTCTCTATGACCCTTTGTGTTACTGGAAAGTTATATCAATGATCCAGATCGAATTTTTTTTGCCTTTCCGTTGATATCCCATGGGTAGATTATTTGGTGCTGTTTCATGGGGAAGCACTCGGCTACTTTTCCACTCTCCTCCTCATCGGCATCCTATCATACCCGCCCCCGTTCTACCACGACGACCATACGCCACCACGGAACTTCTGGGAGTGCTCACCCCTCCGCTAGCAAGGAGATACTTAGGAACTGCAAGATGCATGATGTAGGGCTGTAAACGAGTCTGGTTCCTAAAACATAGATGCCGGAAAATACCGACCAGATTGCCAATGTGGTCTTGTGGAATCCGCTTCCTGCTGTTGCCATATTCCCTCTTACGTGAACCACGGTACCTCGAGGACAGGTCTACAAGGTAGGGGCAAAGAAAGATGAGACGATTTAGGCCAAGTCGGATCTTGACCTACCCCAAGCCCATGCTCGCAGATCGGCATAATTTTCCCCGCCGCCACCATGCCGTTGCGGAGGGGAAAAATGCCGGTTCGGGGACCCCGACCCAGTTCCCGGCTATACTCTAAATACGTCTTCTGTTTCACAGTGCAGATCGTTAACTATATCGAACCACTACAATATCGTATCATACAATACCCCAAAAGGGAAATTTCTTTCCCCGAACTCTTTTTTTTACTTTTTATTATTACCCCAGCCATGGGAGAATCTACTCGAGTACAGTACAAGTACAGGAAATGTGCATTTTCAATTATGATAGCAGTGCAGCACCAGACTAGTCAACCCGCTCCCGCCACCGCCGCCAACCAGCCCTAGGAAGTATGTTAGAAAAAAAGAAAAAATCCCAACATACTTGGACCCACACGTACCAAAGAGTACAAGTATTCTCCCCGGCCTGGATTATTAACGACGAAGCTAGAAAAGGACCTGCCGTAGAGTGCGTTGACCGCTTTCGAGGATACCAAGGAAACTGTGGAGCAAGGCAAGGAGCAAGGCAAGGAGCAAGGCAATCAACCCACCTATTCCACCTTGTAGACGCCCCCACTGTTTTTTTCCCCATAACTATTGCTTGGATAACTCAACCTACTACTTACTACTCGGTGCCGCTTAGGACGGTTTACTTAGGTTAGCTTAGGTTGGACTATCGGTAGCCAGTTAGATAGCTAGCTATTAGAGCTAGCTATCCCATTGGATAGAGAAAGCGCTATGTGTTTAACACACTGACCCCCCCCCCCCCTCCTCCATTCATTCGTTCCTATTGTATGATACCTACTTTCCACTCCCACGTCAACTCAAACAAGACATTCCGCACGGGAAGTTTCTTCTCCGGCCTGGTCTGCAATCAAGAATGGGGGAAACCCAAGAAAAGAAAAGAAAAGAAAAGAAAAGAAAAAAAGAGAAAAATACATGTGATACTTGTACGCCACCATGTATCTGCCCTACCCTACGCCTATACTCTAAGTGAACTAAGGCACAACAGCACGGGGACAAACGTTCATACGTATGATATGATACAGGTAGATAGATTGCTAGATTGCTAGATTGATAGGTAGGGATATAGATAGATTACCGGTATTACAGCCCTAAGGAGTAAATGATCCAGCCCTATCTTCGAACTGGAACGGAACGGACAACAACAATGCAGAATGCAGAACTAGTAAGTAAGGTGGCGGGTTTCAAGGCTGTTTTGCCCCATTGGCACATATGCATGATGCTCACCCTCCCAAGTACCGGTAGTGGTATACGGTGATAATGATTTGGATGAGAGAGGAGATCCATTGTTTAGGGGGGGTTTTTTCTTTCTTTTTCGGGCTTTAGATATCATATCTTGCTATCGCATTCATAGTATATCACTCGGGTTCTAGTTAGTTAGTATGGGGAAGCCAGGATTTGTTGAGAAGAGGAGGAGGGGGAATGTAGGGTGCAGATTTAGGAGTCGGTGATTGGTGTTTGCTCTAGAGGGAAAGTATAATAACAACGACAGTGCTTCAAGGTGAAGGTATGTAGCGAGAGAGCTGACGAAAAGTTGAGGATTCGATCAGGTTAGGGAGGGGAGATGCCGGGAGGAAACGAGAAGAGAAAAGAAAGAATTAGTAGAAAAAGTGGGAAAGTGGGAAAGTCTCCTTGTATATCTCCCCGTTTTGTCAGTGAGTTGCTTCTCACTATCTACTAGAGGGTCATTATTATTTGGGTTTTTTTTTTCTTCCTTTTTTTCCCGCTTCCCGAAGCGTGCTAGTCTCCCCGAGATGACAGTAAATGTTCTGGTGCATCATACATATGTCTATAGCTATAGTTCCGTAACCCTATACAATCAAGATATCATACTTAAACCCATACTTTTATCCACACAGAGGCGTTTGGCTGTGGGAAAGGTTGCTAAGCGTGTTTTCCAACATGGCGGGTGAACACGGGTGGACTCTCGGGACGACTCGGGATAGTGATACTGGTTTTATGGGGAAAAACAAGCGTGGTACTTATATCACGGGATAAGCTAAGCCTGAACCTGAAGAATTTATTGTCGGCTTGCTTGCTCACGGTTTGCGGTGTTTCGCCTGTCCCGATTTGCTTCCGTCACCAATTATCACACTCCTAATGTTAAAGTTATTTTTGTGGTTGCACAATAGCGCTTGCGATAGAGAGTTTAGCATATTCGCTACTGGTGATTTTTTGCCCTTTGCCTTTGTGTTTTTGTCAAGTGCACCTCATAGGTTTAAGACCGCTCTGGGTTCTGGGTTTGAGGCGGGAAGCCAGTATGAGGAACGGCTGAAAATCCAAGACTGGGCTATCCTTGGAGTCTGTTTTAAACCTTAGTCAAATGAGTTGAGAGACTATGGGTTCTATCATATCTTTTTTTTTTCTTTTTTCTTTTTTCTTTGGGGAATTGTGAGCTTTCAAGGCCCAATCAGCCAGGGCCTGGGGTCACTGGAGCTCACACTTAGGTTCTTCCTCTCGGGATAGAATCAAGGAAATAGATTAAATTATAATCTATAGGAATAAAGTCAGTTTGGCCTCTTCTCGCATGCTAAACTCATGAAACGCACTATTGCAGTTCTTGATGATAAGTAGATATCAGATTGTTGCACATTGTTCCTGTAAATTCGGGGAAACTCCCTGTCTAAGCCTGCAGGGTACTCCATTAAGCCGTCGGTTCCCTAGTGCGCTTAGTTTTCGAAATCTCTCTTAGGATTTGTTTGGATATGTTATCGTCCTCTCTTAAACTTGAGGTGGAGAGAGCAAGGTGTCCAAAGAGAGACTGCTGGTATCCCGCTGTGAGAAAATATGATATTGGCCATCTCTATAAAAGCTGAATACTGCCTCGCTCGTGCAGAAAAGAGTTGCTCAACTAGCCTTCCTGTAACTACGCTAACAATTCGAACCCGTTCTGTCGCCTTCTGCTACAACCCAGGTAATCACTCACCAATTATCGCCCACGAAGGTAGTGTGACATCTAGTGAAGTAAATACCCTGACAGCATTTCTTGGTACAAATAAACGACTGGTGAGCTTGGTAGAGAATTTTGGTGAGTTTTTGGTCGTTGCCTTCCTTCTATATTCTAGGATTGTGGAAGCATTCAGAGGTCCTGCTATCTCTAACCTATTACCATAATATTATTTATATCCCGCAGACGGACTTTTTTTCTCTCTTTATCTGTAGAGCCAACCTCAAAGCCCCTCCCACCTACTGAGCTTACATCGATCTGGTCACTTGTTGGAGGATATAGTGGTGTTGATCGCGACTTAGCTAAGCTCAAGCTAACAGAAGCCTAGGAGAGCTTGTTCATTGGGATTGGAGGGGCGGGACTTCCTGAAGCTCAGCCCAAAGAGCAAGCTCAATACTAAGTTGAAGCTTTAGTTATGAGGAGCCTTGCCCAGCCATCAATCGCCACTGTTTGTCAAGATATGATCCGGTATTTTGGACTTTGTTTTTTATAATACTGAAGACTCAGGTTTGACTCTCAGGATTCGTACTGACAGAACGTATGCCCAAAGCCAGGGCCTAAGGGTACCGGTTAGCAAAGCCAATAGATTGTATCTGGTTGAAATTACTCTATTAGATATCTTAGGGTGCGTCTGATTGCTGCCAGTTTTCGAAAATGCTGAAATCGCAAAACATGAGTTGTACTATAAGTTACCATAGAAATAAGAGTGCGTCTGGTTGCACGCCAAACCTCGATAATGACCTAGATTATGGCGTTTTGAGTGAAAACTCTGTTTTGTGATAAAGTGTTGTGTCTGGTGAACATCAAGTTGCAACAATCAAGTTGCAACAATGTGCTCAAAATGAAGGTTTCCGAAAAATAGAAAAAATCTATTTTTTCCAAAACACAATAATCAAGGAACCCTAACCCAACCACACCGAAGCCTATTTTGTATGTAGAATGCATCGCATAGTAGATGCAAATAGAGAACAGAAAAATACATACAATGTCAGAGCCTATGCCCCCCACCAACACCGCACAATTTTCTCTCTCTAGGTTGTGCCAGATAGGACAACTAGTAGGCACTTATGCAAGCTTGCATTTTGACAGAGAAGCCTGTCGGACCTACCCAACTTTGATCGTACTCATATATATTACATAACACATATTTCTTGGCTTTTTCCTGTGTCTCAACCAGACGCACACTGTGACATTCATTTCACCCCAAAATGCTAACTTGAGATAACTCTAGTATCCAGTCGCAACTTGTGTTTTGAGATTATAGCACTATTCAACACCCAACCACCAGACGCACCCTAAAAGTCATCATGAGTGTCTAGTTGACAACAAGAAAAGTATGTATACTTTATCCTTGATCATTACATATGTCAGGAAAACCAAATTAAAAAGAGGCATAATGCTGAATAAAATAAAACAAAATAAGATCATTAAGAATATATTAATCACTGAGCTTGGCTATCTATTTCTTTTTTTGCTTTTTTTTTTTGATCAATTGTTCAAAGTTGCAGTGGTATTGTGGCCATGTCTTGATACTGCATCAGCAAAATGTAAAAACCACTCCTGGTCCACCAAGAGGGGTTATGGTCCCCCTCGTCCTCCTGGTCCACCCTGATCTACCCTGATCCACATTTTGGGTAAAATTTTCAAAAGTGTGGATCAGAGCGGATCGGAGTGGACCATGACCCCCCTTGGTGGACCAGGAGCGTTCAGGACCACTTTGGACCACGCTCTGACATTTCCCTGATGCTGTTTGGGATATTTTTCATTATGTAGTTTTAGATACCCTCATTTTAGGCTCATTATTACAATTTGCATTAAAATGGAGTTTTCACTCAAAACTCTATCCCATAAGCTGTCGAGACATTCAGTCCAGTTTAAAATTTGGAACCCTAACTACTTTTGGTTAAGAATACTCGCATGTGATATCAGAATACTAGTAGCAACTACCATACAGGCGACAGCAGAAGATCGAGTTTAGCCAGAACCTATGGTACCTGCCATACTATGGAATTCTACAAAACAGTCCCGACACAAGGGATAATTACATTCTCGACAACCAAAACTAATCGACCGTATCTTAACCCCTTTTATCTGCTTTGCTTTTCCACCAGCACAAGAGACACCGACTTCGGGTAGGGCGCTGCTCATATAAATGTGAATCGGGAGGAGGAAACACAACGGGCTGAGGTGGAGGTCTATTTCAGCTGGTGTAAGGAGTGAGCCTTTCGCTGTGGGTGGAAGGGGTTGAGGATGTAGTTGGCCGCAGAGGTGAAGGGGGTGTTGCCAGTGGTTCGGAGCTTGAACAATCATCCATATATCCACCTTCGTATAATCCAATCTCAATCAACTTGTCAGCCAGGTCTTCTCGGAAGAATCAGTGCTGGCTCCGCACTTTCCAGTGGGGGTATAAGGTTTTCATGATCCGGTAGGAGTTGACAATAGCAGTATCAAGGAGCCAAAAAAAAAGAGGAAGCCAATTTGGGCAGGCCCTCAACTGAGTAGAGTAGTAGCTTCGTAATTGGTCCGCGATATCCACCCCACCCATATGCTGATTGTAGTCATCAATAAATGCTGGTATTGGAAGTAGCTTGCGTGAATTGTCGCCAAATATTTGGCGAATAGTGGCACCGTTTGTACTAGTTTTCTTAGGACGGCGTCGGAGGCCGTTCACAGTAGCAGATATATCATGATAGCTAGTCATGAAAAGAACAGAATTGTTATCCTGCCAAACTAGGCAGCAGGTATTTGCTACAACAGCGCCACTAAGATGACCCCATGGTAAGTTCTTTTTTGCCTCAGCTTTTTCAATTTTAAGGCAAGGTGGAAAGCCACGAGCATCCACACGTGTCGTTCCAGCAGCTCCGATACCTATTTTCCGCAACTCTTCACAAAGCGGGATACTGGTAAAGTAGTTGTCGAGAACAAGATTCCAACAGTGCTCTGCTGGCAGCAGCTTGGCCAGTTGGTATACTGCTGAAGCTGTAGGTGTTAAATGATTCAATTTAACAAGATTTGCAGTACCATGCACTAGCGAGTACCTGTCACAAACGGTGACTAAGCAAGGCAGACTCTCACATGACTAATAGTTATTAGTCATCGGTTTGTTATCTTTCACACTATGAGATCAGTTGACTCATAGGTTTTCAC
>Ga0307507_10006696_pt1 | contig 17405 bp, 19 predicted proteins | sample 7_EM_MG_FD_207223 | JGI IMG/M metagenome (GOLD analysis project Ga0307507, IMG submission 207223) | Populus trichocarpa ectomycorrhiza microbial communities from riparian zone in the Pacific Northwest, United States - 7_EM | ecosystem: Host-associated > Plants > Roots > Unclassified | place...
AAAGTGGTTCCTGATGCCATTCCGAGTCAAACTCCACCGCCAGCATAAGAACATGTTGTTCCTAGCTTTCTGGCGCCAGAACAACTCGCTCTGTGTATCGTTCTGGGTCAACCTCAGTAGGAAGCGGAAGGAGAAGTCCTTCCTTTCCATCTCACGGTAGGCCAAGACAGTCCAGCTGTTGTTTCTGCTCAACGTCAACCACAAGCGCAAGGACAAGTGGTTCCAATCCCTCCAGCACAAGTACAAGTGGCTTCAGCTGGCGTTCTGGGTCAACCTCCACCGCAAGGAGAACGACCAGGGGGTCCGGTCTTTCCGCTCCCGGGAATAGTTGGTCCAACTGTCGTTTCGGGTCAACCACCACCGCAAGCGCCAAGGGAAGTCCTTCCTGTCATTCCGGCCCCAAGACAAGTCCCTCCAGGTGTCGCTACGGGTCAACCTCAACCTCATGCGCAAGGTCAAGTCATTCTTGGTGCTGTTCGGGTGCCAGAAAACATCGCCCCAGCTGTTGTTCTGAGTCAACCTCAACTGCAAGGGCCAGCCCTAGTCTCTCATGTGTTCCTGGAGCAAGCACCAGTCGTTCCAGCTATCGCACTGGGTCAACCTCAACCACTGATTAACCAACCGCAAGCGCAAAGACACGTTGCTCAAGCTGCCTACCTGATACAAGGACGAGAAATACATGCTCCACAAAACGCTCCCCTAGTGGCTGGGTCGCCGCAAGCACAAATCCTACTTGATACCCAACTCAGCAGCGCAGGCTGCAGCTCTGGCAGCAGCCAGCAAACTCTCCAGCAAACTGTCTAGTAAACTGCCCCGCAAACAGCCCAGCAAACAGCCCACAGAAGAGCCCACCTAATGGCCCACCTAATTGGCCATCCAACCACCCTGGGCCGGCACCAGTCATACCTTCTCTCCCGCTAAATCACTGGGCAACAACAGGTGAGTCCTTTTCAAAATAATCTGCGTGTTTGGCTTTTGTACTTACTGACTAAGGAGTTGTAGATTGGAGCGCTCTACTTGGACCTCCACCTGCAGTGCATATTGTTCGGATCCCCCACGCGGCTCATGGCCCCTCAGACTACGGTAAGTATCGCCTGGTCAATCGGCGCCCTGTCAACGGAGTACGGTTTGCTAAGTTGGCTTCCTATGACATCCGTGGACTGTCAGCAATTATTACGAGATCCACACAGGATGGGACAATTTGTTACATACTTGGCGCTAGAGGCGAAGGACGCCGACTCCTATGAGACTATCCCAACACGCCACTCACTTTGATGAATTATGTCATCATTCCTGACGATGTAAGTGGTATGGGCTTGGCTCCTGTCGAATCTAGTTCCTGTAAACCCACTTGATCTCTCAATCTATTATCATTATTCAAATAAGGTAAGTAGGGAACCCATACCCCCGTTCAGGGGGCACAACTATCTTGTACCAGGCGCTCTACGCAATTGGGCAAATGAAGCGATAGCGCGAGACCAATTCAGTCGAGGTTGATCTGATCCAGAGCCCAGACGACTGGAGCCTAGAGCTAATCCCGGTCTGGCTAAGGAAGCAAGTGAGCCTAAAGAGGGAGATGATTGTGATGCTGCACTTGTAGCATCGTCCGTTGTGTCAGTGGATATCTCCGGTGCCGGGGATCGACGTGGGGGCAGAGTTGTGATATCATCATCCGCTGGTGGAGAGAGAAGGGAATCCCCCACAAAGTGTATAGTACTCGCCCCCAAATTGTGGAGCCTGTTGATGATGAACCATTCGGCGGAACTGGAACGGCATCTTGGTCAAGGTGACATGACACGGAAGCGCAGGGGTCTGTTCAACAACGAGCAATGTGATTAGTGTAAGTCCAAGGGATTTCTTTTAGCTTCCATGGCTAGAAAGCCTTTGGCAAGCGAGAAGGTACGGAAGCGCAGTGCTTCCTATAATACCGAATATGGTCACAAGCGTCAGCCCCACAGATACTGTTGGGGTCTCTGAGAGTTAGATATGACGCCGCGTCTATTGTTCGCTGAGTCTAACTAGATGTATAGTGTATTTGTGATATTGTTTAGCCTGAGACTTCTTAGGGGTTTCGAATATATTTCTTATAGCCTGCCTCCCTGCCTGCCTGACGATCCCCATCTGATCAGTTCACATTCATCTGGCTAGGCTCATCCTTGGTCTAGCGCTTGATGGATAAAAGATTCAGCTGTTGTCGATGGTGCCTTGGTATTTATATTCTTCTAAGGCTTAAAACCTTATTTCAGCACATACTGTGGGAATCTCGGAGAATCAGAACCGTTCACGATCATGGAATTGTCGATGTTCGATCAGTTTATCCATCAGAATTCGTGGATCGGCTATGTGGCTAGTTCATCTGGCCCACAGTACCGGTATGCCCTTCGGCCTGGGGCGTGGTTGTAATAGCTCACCCAACTTCGTGTTCTTTACTCGTAGAGTACACCCTCCCAGGGGTAACCATCAGGAAATGTCCACCCCAAGTTGACTTGGTGTATATATGGACCCCTCCTACCCCTAATTCCACTTTGGCATTCCCACGCTCTATATATTCCTCTTTCCTCTTCTCCTCACCTCTGGTGTCAGATTCCGACCTACGTTCCTCAACCTCTCTCCAACATCTTTGTCTCTTAGACGACCTATCAATAATTCATCTCATCTGTTCCATTGAGTTTTATTCAATGTTAACATTGCAGAGGTCCCCATGGCACCTCTGAGCTTACTGAAACAGCAGTTAGGGAAGGGAAAGTAACTAAACTACCTTGATATATTCGTAAGCTATTTTAATGTTTCCATTCGCCTTGGAAACCCAGCTGTGCCGCCCCAGAGGATTGATACTGACAGCGGAAAACAAAGAAAGAATATGCCGCGTATAGTCGCCCGTCGCCCCGCGGAGAAGAGAGCGTAAGTAATCACGGAAAGCACCAGATTCGAATATGAGGATATAGTTCTCACAACGAAGTTTCTTGTAAAAGGACAGCTGGCGGAGGGCGCGCAATTCGAGCCAGTCGTTGAAGAGTTCGGCACTGGGTAGGTCAAAGAAAACCCCCACCCAGGTATTAGAATCTGTTAAGACTAACGATTGAGGACAAAATAGGGGGGGGAATGGCGATATTGTGTACGCTCAATCATGGTGCATGTTCTTCAAAGCTGGTGTCATATTTGGTGCCTACTGCGATTGGTGTAAGCAGGTCAAGGTCTATATGATACCCCACATCCCTGACCCCGGCCACTTGAGAGACGCCAAGTGGAAGAAATCATTGTCTTCCCTTTCACCCTGGCCCGCGTGAAAGATCGCGTCCCCCACATTAAAGAAAACCACCACTTCATGACATCGTGGAACTTACCCGTCATCTGGGGCTGCTAGTTGAAGATTTGGCTAGGAAACTCCTCACCTCTGACTTGGGTCACATCGCGAAGCGCACCAGTCTTAGAGACCTCACAGTATCTCTGAGTAAGTGATTATTTCCATTCATCCGCCGTACGCCTAGCAATAACCTATTTTGACACAGTCTCACTGGTCTCCTTATTGCCCCCTGGCAGTAATAATCCCTGTCGTTCACCAAACAGGACCCCCAGAAGGGGGACATGCTATCCTTGATTATCCCTCCAGTGCTAGCGACTGAGACCAGCGAATCGCATCGGTTTTGTTTACCACACTGGGCATGAAAACCCCGGTGGGGGTGCTTAGATGTCAGAGTGTGGAGGAGCCAATCCGATGCCCAAGATATCTCATCAGGGCGACTGGTGATGCTGCTTTCAGGCTTCATCCAGAGCTCAAACAACATCTCCACCTGTGACACCTCATCGATCTGTATAGCAATAATGACATTCTAACCTGGCTCCTTGCAAACCATGGCTAACATGGCCTTGATCTCTTGGTCATCGAGTCACGTCACAAGAATACAGAGGATAGAGACAAGACGGCAGAGCCTCTCACAGGGTGATACCCATTGCCCAATAGCAATGTTTGGGAAGATGCAGTGGCAATGATGCAAGCGGATGGGGATGTGGATGAGGAAGAGGAGGAGGAGGAATGGGTAAGAGCCGAGAGCAAGGGGGAACCACAGGCGCCTCCTGACAGGGGGGCGATTGTGTTGGACGAGGTAAGTATCGAGACCTAACGTTAACATGAAGATCAAAACACGCTGGCTAATTGACGACATCAGACGAGGAATTGGGAGTCCGGGTCCCCTCGACACGATGGAGAGCTACCCCATGTGAAATAGCGGACGCCCCAAGCAATTATCCATATGCCCCCCTTTTACGGGAGTTGGCCTCTCGGCCTTCTGTGCCATCTACACAAACAAAACTCCAGGACATCCAGAAAGTTCTACGGGAGATGCCCTGCATGGCAGATTGCATTACTGATACTAAGCTGGCAGCTGTGCTGCGTTCGGGACTTGATGGTGCCCAGGACATCACTCCTTCTAGCCTACCCAGATTGCACGACGAATGTGCAGTCTCCCCCGCCCTTGCTCAAATTGATGCGCATTTTCAAACAACTCCAGTGATGGTGACCGAACAGGCAGGTCTCAGAACTTAACGGGAGGCTGCGCTGCGTTCAGAACATGATTGTACACAGGACACCCCTCCTACCAGCCTGCCTGTAATCCGGGACGAGTGTCCAGCCTCCCCCACCATGGCTCCAACTGATGCGCAGGTTATCGCAACTTCAGTTTGAGTGACAGAACAACCAGCTCACACAACTGAAACAGCCCCCCACCGCGCTCCCAGCCCCGACAGAAGCAGCAGCCCCCGTGAGACCCCTGCTCCCAGGACTTCTTGCAAGTCCAGTTTGAGTAGAATCCCAAACAACAGCAATTCTCTCTGGCACCAAGGGCGGCTTTCAAACAGATACGGGGCTCTACGATAGTAATTTGGGACTTCCTACTTTCTCGGGTATTCTGCTTTCCTTTTCCCTTTTTGCCTAGATCTCATTTTGCTTTAGTCAGAATTCTGAGTTTCTGGTTCATTAGCTGGTATGTGATAGGAAACATATCATTGGGGGCACTTGCTTCAGCTTCTTGTATCCTGTATTGCTAGTCCTTATGCCTCCTTGCGTTAAGATACCAAGTTTGTTCTTTCCTAGATCAAGCACGCCACGTATTCTCTCCTTAACTGGGCTGACGTTGGCGGGGTAAACTAGTCAAACACATGAGTGACTGGCGTGAATACAGAATTGTAGACGTTTAGTGGTGTTCATTCGACGTTAGAGGATCAGGTCCGATAATGCTACTCGGCTTTTGGCGTGGCGCTTGTCTTGCTAGAATTAGTGTTGCTCACCGATACTCATTCTGACAGGATTGTGCTTACACTCCTAGATTACAGACGCCCATTTCGGCCAAGCTTTTCAGCAATAGTCAGGACGACTATCACACCTGGGCAAGTCGAGTACATGGCGTGAATACAGAATTCCAGACATTTAGTGGTGGTGATTCGACATTAGGATATGGGGTTCGATAATCCTAATCTCCTTTTGACGTGGTGAGTTTCTTCTTAGACTTAATGTCGCAAACCAATACTCGTTGGGGCTAGATTTTGCTTAGCCTGCTACAGTAGCAACCCCGATCTCGCAGAACCTTTTCACCTAGAGGAGGGACGACCATGACACCTGAGGATGTCGAGATCATGATCATAATGTGAAACCAGAACAAACCACATTTCAGAGGGGAATATTCTCTTTGAATACGGAGTGATAGTTGCTAATTCTCTCAACCCCGGCCCTAAGTCCTAGCCTATAAGACCTGATGGATCCATTGAACATAACCACAGATTCGTCATCTTCGCAACACGAAAGATACATTGTATTATTCTACATCCTAATTCCTTGTTTGCCTAATGTTGATTAACCGTTCAGCATTCCACCATATCTAGACAACCCCAAATGAATTAACGCAGCCTGCCAACCCGCGAGGTAGGAAATCTGAACGGACGTAGGGGCTAACTCGTACTCGCTGGCAGACGATCAGCCAGGTAGAGGGCCGAAACGCAACAAAACCAATCCAGCAGCTGGTCGAGCACATTGCCAAACGAGCAGACATTCAATGTGTGCTCTTTACCAACTCACGGAAGTGGAGCACTCGAAAGACCACCAAACAGCCTCGGGAGAAGGCGGATACAGACCAGGCGGTATACTGATATTGGAAGAGAACCCGACGCACAAGTACTAATGGAAACAGTACCTGTAAGCAATGATAGCAGTGATGTATACGAAGGCTCTCGCGAATGGGATCAGACCGAATTGGACAGTGAACTAGACACTGAAGACGATGATATTGCAAGTGCTACTGAAGCAGGGCTGCGTCAGCGGTCACGAATAGGGGACAAACAAACAAACAATCTAGTGACGACAGTCTGGGTTTCGACCACCTCCATATCACGGGAGGTAGTATACTTAAGGTGGACGCCCACAGCTTGAGGACGTATAACGCCCGGTGGAGCCTATATTCCGTCAGGGCTCCCGTCCTATAGTGGAGCCCAATATTGATCACCACAGGCCACAAATGGTGGCACTATGTGGGGAGTTATCAGTTCCAGTCCAGCCGGCGAATCGAGAAGGCAAGACTCTGCGGACATGGGACCTGGAACCCAGTCACGGCGAAATACAGCGAGATGAGTAGTGGCGGCCGTACTAACGAGGGTCAAAGCTCTCCTTCTCTGGTACACCCTGTTCGTATTCCCATTCTCAGGCCCAATTACTTTGACATCTGAAGGACAAGGTACTGGGCTTACACCGCTCGATTATATAGCTCATGCAGGCAATATGGAAGCGAAGGAAGAAAACATAATGATAGTAAGTGGACACAGATAACCAGGGATGGCGCCCGCCGCCAGTCAGGTATACTACCAATTCCGAAAGATAGGCAATAGACCCTTTGGGGTCAGATCCCAGTTTGTTTCCCACATTAAAGATGAGATCAGAAAATTATACCATCTCCCTGAAGATCCCACAGCGGTTGCACCCAGGGTGTACTACCTGCTCGAAAAGGATAGATTGATGAGGTCCCCAAACTGATATGCGGTTGGTGCGCCCTAAATGGACAACTTTCTGGATTAAGCACCATCTTAATCTGATCAAACAGAAAACGGCACCTATTCCAAAAATGTTGACGGTTCCTGACCAGATCCTCCCTGACTACGTAAAAATTATTTAGAACTAGAAAGCGAAAATTATCATGTACCCTTGCGAAGCCAATAACCCTGCCAACATGTTCCCTAAGCTCAAACCCAATGGTGACATTAGACTCGTAGCAGACATAGTACCAACAAACAATATCAGGTTAAGAACGATAGCACTATTCCCAATCAGTCCATGATGCTCAGAACTGTGGCGAGAGCCAAATACCGATGCACTATGAATCTATCAAACTGGTACTGTCAAATTGGAGTAGCCCCTGAAGATCAAACCCACAACACCATTAAAATGGCCTTCTGAACCTTGGCATGCCAGATAATACTAGAAGGAGATACTAATGCAGCCTCTACAGCGATGTGAGTTATGGACTATGGCCGTGATGGACTCCTAGGATACACCAGTTGGGCATACCTAGATGATATCACAATCATCTCACCCACTTTTGAAAACCATATTGTCGATATCCCCCAGGTCTGTCAGAGATTACAGGAAGACAACATTATAGCCTCTCCATCTGAATGCAATATGTTCTCTGATAGGCTACGCGTGTTAGCACATGTTGTAGACAACTAAGGAATCTATGCCGATCCTGAGAAAATACGAGGAATGCAGGACTGGCACACCCCGAAATCAATGGAATAAATTACGAACTTTTATTGGTATTGTAATATATCATGCACACTTCCTACCATACCCCGCTACTAAAAGGGCCCCACTATCGGCTCTCCTTTCCCAAAACAAAATTCAATGGAGACCTCTACATCAATGAGCGTTCCAACACGTCACCGACGTAGCCAATTTTATTACCAGACTTCACCCAATTGACTATCAATGATGCCACCCAATTTACCTCTTCGCTGATACTTCTAAAGTTGGAGGAGACGCATTCCTGGGCCAAGGACCCTCACCTGACAAAGTTCACCCTGCAGGATTCCATAGCCGAAAATTTGCACCAAGTCAGCTGCACTATCCTGTGCATGAACTGGAACTCTTTGCTATAGTGGATGCAGTCCAGTCATTTCAGCTCAGGCTTTATGGTACCAGGTTCAATTTGGTAACAGACAACAAAGCCCTTTCATTCTTCCTATCACAGACAAATCTCCCTTACCGGCGGACAAGATGGAGAATTTTCCACCAATCTTACGATTTCCACATCATACACAGCCCAGGAAAGGATAATATCCTTGCAGATGCTCTCTTAAGAATATATGAGGAACGAGAAGCAAGCGCGGACATGATCCTAGTTGACCCCACTGAGAAGAAAGCTATAACGGGAGCCTATTCCACCATGACAAGAACCGTCAAACACGAAGTCCACCTCGGTCACACTCTGGATCCCATTGAAGAACCTTCCTTCTTCTCTCCAACACCTCTTGACCTGTTTTCTATACCCCAACATCTATCACTGTGGCAAGTTGAAGATGACCTCATTCCAGACTCGTCTAAGGACAAGGAAAATGATTCCCACTCAGGTTGTTTTGAACCAGGACTTCATAAGATGGCAACCACCCTTCAAGCAGGTGTCGACGCCATGCAAAGCAACAAAGCCAGCATCCAATGATACCTTCATGACCCAACCGAAACCATAATTCTCATTCAGGCAGCTCAGACCCAGCTTGCTGCACTTGCGTCAACAATTCAGATCCCTTCAAACCAGCTGGAACAATCTTTACGCTTTAACGCTATCACCAATTGCATTGGAAGAATTCATGACACCATTACCAAAGTGGAATTGGTTGCCCTCGGCAGCTCATGATACGAAACTCCCCTATCTGTTACCCATTCCAATCCTCCGAGACATGAGTTGGAATCATTCCTTATGTCTACCGGACCTGAAGCCAAACACTGGGTAAACTGTGTATGGGACGAATGTGGAACCCATATGGAAGGAAATGACCACCACTACTACCTCTCTGGACCTCGCCATATCTCTGCCTCTAGCCCCCTCCATTCCACCTGAGGCTTTATTACTCCACACCACCCAAACTGAAAAGATGAGGAACGATGAGCTATTTCTACCGCCTTCACCCATGATGATGGATATCCACCCTTCCACCGCATAATCAACAAGGATAATAGACCATCCTCAAACCATGCCACTGAGGAAGAAGACTTACCGATCACTAATGCCCTTATCGATCACAATCAGTGTTTCCCTGACCAGCCCTCCTGAGACCTTGATAGTCGTGCCTTTTAGCTCTTCTACCACCTTAAAGGCAAGTGGTATACCAGTTTTCGAACAGCCACAGCCTCTGATCCACTCTATGACATCCTCAGCGAGAGCCCCAACCATCCCAGTTGGATCCTTCTTGACAGACCTCTTATGTAAAGAAGGGAGGATGACAGTCGAGAGAGTCCATATCTTGCCAATCAAGCAGCATATGAAGAAACCAACATCGCCAGTGAAATTATTCGAATCACTCATGAAAAAATGGCCTATAAGGGGGTACACAAAGGCTTCAAATACGCCTCCAAACACTCCTATTGGATGTCTATGACAAGTGATTTCAGAGATTAGATTTGAAGATATCACCTTTGCCAGATAAACAAGTAACCTACTACCCTCCCTAACAGAGTTGTGACCCCTCGGCCTGTCCCCAGAGCACCCTTCTCTTTGATTGCAATAGACTTTGCAGGACACTTCACTAGCGACAACAAGCAGGAAGTAATCTCAGTTCTGTTGGATGACTTCACTGGGTTCACCTACCTCATCCCAGTCCCCCAGAACATCACAGGGGTTGAAACTGTTGAAGGTCACTGGTAATCAGGCCACCTTCCGGAACGGATATCTTATATCGTTTCCTATTCTTGCCACACTCCATGTTAGAAGTTTTTTAGTTTCCTTAGTGAATTGTTATATATCACGGAGCAGGAAGGGATACATGTGGTTGTCTACTTTATTTGAGTATGCGCACCAATGGCCGGCAGGAGCCGGACAGTAAAGCCGAGGTTGTATCAGAATCATGGGAGCAGTACAGGCATTCCTGGAAGGATTCCCGGGACTGAGAACCTTGGAGGAAAACACACCGTATGTACTATATAACATCTCTGTACCGTCTTGGATAGAACCATAAGCCAGAAAGATACTATCCTCCCAATCTACTGGTTGGTCCTGAAATTCACTTTTTCTCATCTCTGACTCCGGTTTGTCCATCACAATTGTGCACTCATAATTACAGAAACTACTAACCTGCTCATTGAACCAATCTCCCCTCTTCATGCTTTCCCTACTTGTATCGTCTCGGATAGAGACCCCAAGTCCACCTCCCGCTTCTGCATGCAATTCTTGGCTAATGTGAAAATTAATCTCAACATGACTACCACTTATCATCACCAGACCAATAGCCAAACAGAACGCAGAATGAGAACAATAGGGAAATGCCTCCGCAATTTCCTTAACCCCAAAGGCACCCAGTGGACTCGCCACCTTCTCTATATTCAAACAGGGATCAATGGTCCTCCTGGCAGTTGATCTGAACTCTCACCATTTGAAATTACATTTGCAGGAATTATGAACCTCCTTGCTAGTGTCAAAGGCCACCCTACAGCCCTCACTTCCGCTGATGACATACCTTGGGAAATCGTGAAACACCAGCCGCTCGCCAGAACCGCCCTCCAGGAAGCAAAAGTGTGCCAGACAACTACTAGGCACAAAAGGCGCAAAGAAGTACCAGGTATCAACCAAGGCAAAAATGAAGTCAGGCTCAGATCCGAACCCAATGTACCGAAAATTGGGTGCAACCACAAACTAGTTGGCCACCGGTTAGGACCCCTCTCACTCTCCGAAGGACCTGATAAACACAATGACTTCAAACTCAACCTCCCTCCTATCATGCAAGGTATCCACCATTGCATTCAAGTTTATCGTAGCCACCTTCGAATCTACATCAGACCAGACCTTAAAGCTTTCTCAGGTCTCCCTGAACCCAGCCCCAAGGAACCAGTCACCATCAATGGCTCAAGAGAAGAAGAATGCGAGATTGAAAACGGTCTCAAAGATAGAATGTAGTGACCGAAACTCCAATTCTTAATCCATTTGAAAGGCTAGGCTGAAATTGATTGTACTTGGGAGCCACTCGATGTCCTTGAAGTGAGGCCAGTACAGCTCTAGGAACTTACTGGTTTGATACCTATAACGAGAGCATTCCCTTCCGCCTCCGCTGGACTCATACCGAATGCTGGTCAGCCTGGACAGTCCAGAACATGATTACATTCCTCTATTGCCATCACTTGATCCAGACGGATCCTGGACCCCAATCCAAGACTCTGACTACTGTGAGACCTAAACGTGTTACACCCTTCCCTCCCTTGACGAGTCTGAGTTAGAAACCAAATGGAAACTTGGTATCTCTAATTTTGCTTTCCTGTTAGCGGGGATGTAACAGAATCTACTTTTTTCACTACTCCTGATGGACATGACTTTGGATATTGCCAATCCGGATTTTCCTAGTAAACCAAGCATCTCTTGCCTTGTACCTTCCCTATTGTTATAGTTTCCTAGTATGTATTACTTGCCTTTTTTCACTTATTACTACCCTTCGTTCCTTGTCCCCCATGGGGAAATTCCATGTATTACTGGTTTAGTACATTAGTAGCCATCGCTTATTTGTTTGATTCCATTACATGTTTTGCTAGTTATATCCTGTCGCATCTACACCTTTGTTTTAGGACTTACTGGTTTTCGCTTCTACCCTAGCGTGGCTTTGCATTCTGGTTTGGACAAGATATTGGTTATGATTTATTTGTATGTAAAGAGCTGGAGATCCCTTCAGGATTGAGACTCTCAAGCCTCACACGAACTCTCCCTTGAATATACTAAGTTGACCGGTCACTCTACTAGTCCCTAACCTTGACTATATCGGTTGTAGGGATTTCATTCAACCCTTGTCCTCCTTGTCCTTCCAGTATCGCCAGATCTCCCTCTGGGGATCTCACGATACTTAGGAGCAGGTTACATCGATAAATAATACAAAATAAAAAGTAAAAAAAGTAAAAAAAGAGAAAAAAGGGAATGGGATTTGTGTCATGCACCATCTCCTCTATACACCCGGCTATAGAAATCTCAACACCATGACCCTTCGTTGTCAACATCCACCAGTGCACTGTCAGTGAGTGGCCCCCCCCCCCACTTGCCTTACTTCTCTCATCATTTTCTCGGGCAGTGGCGTCCTTGCCTCCAAAGGTCGTTAGATTCTATCACCCCACTTTTTTCGCTTGCGTTTTGGCTTCCTCGCTTAGTGCTTACATGGTTGGCAACACACTATCGCCCAAGTTCCGGACAGGTGGCACTACAGTTCGCCGTAGGAGAAACCCTTTTCCAACAGGCCACGGTCAATTTCTCCATTCTCTTTGGTATCTTTAAAGCCTGCCTGGTCAGACAGGTACATGGCTACCCATAGTTCCTACGGTTATTGGGTCTTCCCCACCTCTACTCCCTCAACGCCTCCTCCCTTCGCTCAGTTACAACTCAAAATCAAGTCACTCGGCTGGCACCCTACTACCCCCTCGCTTCACCTTGCGACTTCTCCACTGTCACGTCGCTTGATTGTGCCCGGTCGTCGTATTGCTTTCCCTTGGTGCCGGATGTTAATGCCTTGGGTTCGGAGTAATGCTAGCACTGCCGCTATCGTTTCAAGGGGCCCCTGCTCCCCCTTTGTTCTTCTTCAATTCTTGGTTACTATGGGTTTCATAGTGGTCACAATAATTATTTATTTTATTGTTTTCTATAGCAAGGGTTTTCCTGTTGATTCTACCGGATGTACTAATTTGATGTTTCTTACTACCCCCAGTTAGTTGCAGTTTGATTTCTCCTTTTGCGTGGCAGGTGTGCGGTAAGTCTCAGACCATAGAGCCTTGGGTTGATGACTTTTTCCTTAGTGCCGGTTGGTTTGCCACAGATGGTTTTCCTTACAGTAGCTAGTGCTCCACGTAGTCTTTGTACCCAGTTGAAGAATAAACAAAGACCATGATAAAAATAAAAAAAGTAAAAGAATAAAGTAAAAAAAAAAGTCATGGGATTTAGGTTCTTCCTGCAATCTTCTAAGTTCTTTCATATACTTTACTTTCAATACGTGATCTTTTATCTATTACACCTTCGTGACTAACGAAACGACTGTGTTCCAAGAGCCTAGCAATTGAGGTTGCTGGATAGGAGTCAGAGAACTCAGCTATCGCAAGAGTTATCAGGTAAAGGGAATTCATTGTTAGCGAACTATTGGTTACCCATTGCAAGTATTCCCCGACAAGAAGAGAGGATTGTAACGGCAGCCTGACAGAGCCAATCAGGCTAGTCATGGTGCAATACACGTGATCCTTACTCTTTGAAACAGAATTCTATCAGGATACAGTACAACAATACACAAGTGTTAACCCAATGTAGCCCGGTTTCCCAATCTGTCTTCCACACATATTAGAAGTTCAAATTTAAGAGACAAACTGTAAATATGTTAACTATCTCATGGGGAATAATTATACAGTTATTTTAAATTTTAAAAGTACATAGGAGAATTGGAATACAGCTGTGCACATTGCAGCCTATGATGTCAAACAATTGGTCTTGCCAGTGTCATGAAATATCAATATCCTGATTGATTGGTTACTAGCTTTACAGGTGAACCTCAAAGGGCTAAAAGAAGAGGCAACAGGTAAGGATAAGAGAAATTTTAAAGTACTGAGAAGTTGATTGTAAGTGGAGCTGGAATTAATTGATGATTAGGTTCAGTTTTGCCTGAAGATTGATTGGGAGTTATGGGCTATTGAGTATCATTGGGTGGCAGCCTAAGTACCACCCCTGCCAAAGAAACAGATTGGACAATACTCATCAAAATGAGGAAACAGGTGCCAGAGCCTTTTGAATTCAGTGCCGTAATATTGATAAGAAAGTTCAAGGTATTAATTGAAAAAAATATTCACCATTTACTGTCACGATATGTCTTCAATACTCAAGACTTCAAAGACAATATTTCAAGGACATATAGGACCTAGAACAGAGTTTCTGACGTTCAAAATATCTTTTTTTGATAAATATATCCTCGTATATCTTCTATTATAACACTTCTTGATATTCAATCCCTTATCATCTTCACGATTATATCGTACGGAGGGTATTGCATTTCTAGGTCATTCATGATTGACAATCTTATATTCTTCTATCTTAGCTATTCCAATATTATAGATATTCCTCAAGAGTGTAGTTGGTAATATACCTGGCTGTAAATTGTCAGTTTGATACATTATGCACCAGGTGAATTCCCCTCTGAGGGGTTACCTGTTCAGATTTTTTTAATCTTGGTTTTGTGCATCTCAATGTAAATATATTGGAATAAACTTTTCAAATTACACCAATTCAAAGAGAACTATAAAACATGTATCTGAAATATAGGTGTTCTTTTCTATTACCTGAAACTGAATATGTTCAGAAAAGTAATTGGCAGCCCTGGTGTTATAAACATGATATCTAGCCAAGGCTCTATGCAAATTCAATATTCAGCCAATTTTAAATAAGTATTATGTTTATTATTTAAAATAATATTATATAGAAAGTCAATTATGTACTATAGTTATTAAATTTTACATTGTGAAGCTTCTTACACGATACAACAAGTATTATCTTTTCATTATTAAATATAAACTCCAGATTGTAATTCTCCATGTTACAATCCTCTCTCCTCTGGGTGATACTTGCAGCAGGTAACCGATAGTTTGCTAATGATTACTTCTCTTAGCCCGATATCTGTCGTGATAGCTAAGTTTGTTGACTCCGATCTAGCAACGTCGATCGCTAGTCTCATATAAGACAGTCATGTCTTGGTTCCCGAAAGTGTGATATATAAAGATCGTTGTATTGCGAGTATAGTCTATGAAAGAGCTTAGATGGTTGCGTGAAAAACCCAAATCTCATGCCTTGGTTTCTTTTTTTCTTTTTTTTGTATCATGCGTTCATTGCTTCAACGTATAAGAAGCTTCGTTCAGCGCTAGCGATGGAAAGAACAAAACCTATAAATCTAAACAAACATCAGCAAAAAATTATCATGCGTCTGGTGCGCCGATGTTGCGTCAGGATGCTAAGTGTGGGTAACTTTGCGCCTCTGGCGCCAGGTGCGTTCTGTGGTGGGTTGCGGCACTCAGTTGCGCCAGGTGCGTCAGGAGGCACGGTTGCATCCACACTGACATCTGGATGCTAGTAGCTACTGAATCTTACCTCACGTGCTTCCAGACTCTGCACACAACACCATCACACCTCCTGATTCACCATTCATTCCTCTCTCAACCCGAGTACCCCATGAAGATCTCCCCCTATCGCATTCTCATCCCTGGAAAGGGGGTAGCCTTGGCAAAAATAATTGGGTTAGTCTGGGCGCTAAGTGAGAAAGCCACCATCCTCGTAATTTTAATTTTGCGCTAAAGACATTCAGGCTCCACAGCTAAGTTCTATTTTCAGAACATGATCTTTCAGAGAGCGAAAATGCCAGATCACTCCAGTGTGAAAGCGAGTGATAACTGTGACAGACTCTACTTTGTTGTGGTTTCTCGGCACTTAGGCACTTAGGCTAGACGGGACGCGACGCGACTCCGCACTTTCCTCTCATCACACCTAACACCCTCATCCCGGGCCTACCCAGAACACTCCACCACAACCACTTTGCAGATTATGGATCTGACACCTGCATCATCTTGGGCTCGTTGCCAGCAACACACTGATATAGGATTCATTCCTACCTGACTACTATTCATAGAGTTACAGGACTGGCGATTCCAGGATTCGAAGGCTGATTACTCCACAACCGCGGGACGGATCTTGATTCTGTTTGTTGGAGGTTGTTGGGCTCGACGCCAGCGACACGCCGGTATAAGGTACGTCTCTGTGGCATCAAAACCCAGGAAATCGCGGTCTTCTGTGGAGGGGGTGTTGGGTAGTAACCCTGGCGGAATTTTACTCGATGCCAGATTACTCCACGACTACTTGACGGATTCCAATTCGGTTTGCGGGAGGTTGTTGGGCTCAACGCCAGCTACACGCCGGTATAAGGTACGTCTCTGTGGCATCAAAGCCCAGGAATTCGCTGTCTTCTGTGGAGGGGGTGTTGGGTAGTAACCCTGGCGGAATTTTACTCGATGCCAGATTACTCCACGACCGCTTGACGGATTTCAATTCTGTTTGTTGGACGTTGTTAGGGTCGACGCCAGCTACACACCGGTATGAGGTACGTCTCTGTGGCATCAAAACTCAGGATATTGCTGTCTTCTATGGAGGGGGTGTTGGGTAGTAAGCCTGGCGGAATTTTGCTCGATGGCAGATTACTCCACGACTACTTGACGGATTCCAATTCGGTTTGCGGGAGGTTGTTGGGCTCAACGCCAGCTACACGCCGGTATAAGGTACGTCTCTCTGGCATCAAAACCCAGGAGGTCGCTGTCATCTGTGGAGGGGGTGTTGGGTAGTAACCCTGGCGGAATTTTACTCGATGCCAGATTACTCCACGACCGCTTGACGGATTTCAATTCTGTTTGCTGGACGTTGTTAGGCTCGACGCCAGCTACACACCGGTATGGGGTACGTCTCTGTGGCATCAAAGCTCAGGAAGTCGCTGTCTTCTGTAGAGGGGGTGTTGGGTAGTAACCCTGGCGGAATTTTACTCGATGGCAGATTACTACACGACTACTTGACGGATTCCAATTCGGTTTGCCGGAGGTTATTGGGCTCGACGCCAGCTACACGCCGGTATAAGGTACGTCTCTGTGGCATCAGAACCCAGCAAATCGCTGTCTTCTGTGGAGGGGGTGTTGTGTAGTAACCCTGGGGGAATTTTACTCGATGCCAGATTACTCCACGACTACTTGACGGATTCCAATTCGGTTTGCGGGAGGTTGTTGGGCTCAACGCCAGCTACACGCCGGTATAAGGTACGTCACTGTCGCATCAAAGCTCAGGAAGTCGCTGTCATCTGTGGAGGGGGTGTTGGGTAGTAACCCTGGCGGAATCTTACTCGATGCCAGATTACTCCACGACCGCTTGACGGATTTCAATTCTGTTTGCTGGACGTTGTTAGGCTCGACGCCAGCTACACACCGGTATGAGGTACGTCTCTGTGGCATCAAAACTCAGGATATTGCTGTCTTCTATGGAGGGGGTGTTGGGTAGTAAGCCTGGCGGAATTTTGCTCGATGGCAGATTACTCCACGACTACTTGACGGATTCCAATTTGGTTTGCGGGAGGTTGTGGGCTCAACGCCAGCTACACGCCGGTATAAGGTAGGTCCCTACGCGATC
>Ga0307507_10006697_pt1 | contig 17402 bp, 10 predicted proteins | sample 7_EM_MG_FD_207223 | JGI IMG/M metagenome (GOLD analysis project Ga0307507, IMG submission 207223) | Populus trichocarpa ectomycorrhiza microbial communities from riparian zone in the Pacific Northwest, United States - 7_EM | ecosystem: Host-associated > Plants > Roots > Unclassified | place...
GTAAAGGGATTTACTACTAGATGTCAATGTGCCACTTTGAATCTACCGCTTTATATGACTTCCGTTGCTATCTACAACAGCTACAATACGTTGTGGCGCCATGATGGCTCCTGAGGTTTACAATTGTCGTGGCCTAAAATCATGAGATGCGATACATCCTTGGTGCCAAGACACCCCCGCATATACTTGCGGCGTTACGAGAACTTTGCGGAAGTGAGTGTATGATAAACCATTAAATTTTTTTGTAATTCACATCTACCGGTTACAAACAATGATATGCACACCTAAACATGCCACGCTAAGGGCCTATTAGCTTTCGGGGTGGTCTAGGGGCTTGAGTTTGAATGCTACTCGAGTAGCTGGCTAGATGAACGGTTAATATGCTAAGAAAGCAAAATTATTATACCTAGTGCTTATCCGTATTAGGACGCGAATTAACAAGCAGGCTAAATGAATCTCTTCGGTGCTCAAGTTTGAGGCTTCCCACACCACAAGTTAGCCGGAGAATATAATTAATTATCGGGCGGTTCTACCCGGTGGATTAAAGCTTGTTTTAACACATCTGGCAAAAAAGAATAAACTCTGTAGTGTGAAATATCTAGAGTCCTAGGCAAGTATCCGGAAGCGGGGATTCGCAAAATATATAGCAAAGAGCCTATACATAATCTTATTATAAAAAAAAACACGACTCGTATTTTCGGATACTTCTTGCCTGGGACGAGTATCCACTAAGCAAGAGTTAATGTACCCGAGTAGAGCTTGGTAGTTTTGGTCGTATGCAGGAAACCTAATCTTTAGCTAAATAGCTATGCAATAGCAGTCCGGTTTCCAAACATCTGGCGATAGAGTGACAGCGCCCCAAGCGGAAGTTGGAAGTTAGAATCTGGAACTCTTGGCCAATATTTGAGAAGGAAGAAGGTTCCTCAACTGTCATTGTTTACCATATTCCTTACTTTTCTCCGGCGTTGCCTCGGGCATGGTTGTCAAGGCTTCTGCCATTTTTTTTTTATAATGGTTTTTCTGTTCAGGTTTTCTGTGGGCAATATACCTCGTCTGCCTACCCTCGTCTACAAATATAATAAAAAAATTTTCAATCAAGAAGCCTTGTAGTCGAGGAGTCTTTTTAAAATAATGTCGGTACCAAAACATGGGTCTCATCGGAAATTGTGTTTCCACAACGAGGCGTACTAACCACTATACTACACCGACCGAGAGTTTAACTCCTAACTCTGGTTTATACACGAGGGGCGCCGTCACCCTACTCGAGTTAGCAGCAGTACCGCTACGGTTGCCGACCATTCCTACACCTGTCGAATTACTGGTCTGCTAGGGTTCCGCTAAGCACCCCTGTAAAGGCACAACTATTATCACTAGGTCTCTTTATTCACTCTTCTATTTTCTAGGTAGTAGGGCCTTCGGCTAAGCTGTAGCTTAGCACTTTTGGCAGAAAATTACACGCTCTCCTGCTTGTATAATATTTTGGTACGCCTTTTCTAAACCATATTGCCGAGGAGGTACTCGCGTAGCGTCGAAAAAAGTAACCATATTGGTCGTGCTGCACGGCTTGATCACAATTGGGTTTTGACTTCAAGGCCCCAGACACCAACGCCCTCCGTGAACGGGAACTGTACTCGAGTACTCGAGTAGGCCCTGGCTGTCCTGTGTAAAGGTAGGTACTTGGGTACCAGTGTTAGTCCGTGAACACTTCCAATAGTTGGCCCTAGTTTGTATGCAGCCAAGCCCATAACTTGCGAAAGAGAAGAAATTCCGTGAACTGTTTGCGATTTTTTATTCGCCAGGAGGGGTATTTTGGGCAACTTGACCAATACAACAGCGTTCACGGATTAACCCTGGTACCCGAGTATATGAGAAAAATGCCTAGGCCTTTCACTCCAAGGACCAGTTCGGATGCCCAGAGATTGGGAATCAATGGAGCAGGGACTAACGTAATTCACCGCTGGGGAGCTCGCTACCGCTATGCGGCTCACCATGGCAACCATTGGAAAATCAAATGTATATATTTTTTTATCTCGATCAATAGTAGTGCTACCCTATTGAAAAGTTGCTTAGAAAGTACTTTTAAATATGGAGAATTAGAATCTAGAGTGTTTATTTAATAATAAGAAAAAATGCCTCTTGTATACTCACTTTATTTTGAACTGTGTGAAATAGCTTCTTGCTTATAATTCTAGTAAATAAAATTGAAACTAGCCATATAAATCATGGTTTAAAATTATAATAAGATCTCATAGGTCTTGTATTTGATGGATGAACAGCTTTGGTATTTGTTTGTAGCAATTGGGGAAGATATTGTGACTCTAAAACCAAGTATAGCGAAATATGCATCTTATAAACCTAAATGAATGATATTGCACATGGGGTTTATGTAATGTTTTAATACTTTGTCATCCACTTCAATTAAGTGTTCTAAGCTAGTACATAAACTTTCGAGGTATTTGGTTAAGCCTTGCAAATGTTATTCCATAGTTATTGAAATAGAATTTAGAGAGAAATAGTATTCTCAAGCAGCAACCATGTAAGCTACACATTCAGGATAAGGCTTAAAGCTCTATTATATGGGCTAACCATGTGGTTAAAGCTATAGACTGAACCTTAGCCAGCCTGGGCATCAGAATTAGGAGTTTTCACACCGTAACTGAGAAAACATGACATAATATAAGCAAAATTCAGTGGCTTTGGAGTTGAGGTGCAAAATCTCCTAATTCCCATACCCAGGCCGCCTCAAAGGGATATGGGAGAATTTCTCAAAATATTACTCGAGCGGGTCAGGGCCAACCTCAACGTTCAAAATGTTACCAGCCAGATACAGCCCTCGCAATCCGTACTGAATAGTAATGGGGAAGTGGTGAAAATGCTACTCGGAATAAAGTCAGCCCTGACCGGCCAGATTATGGCAGCCGAACGCATACACTCTTGAGGAAACTCTTATACTTTACCTAGGTCTTGCCGACCCCTTGCTTGGATGTGTAAAGTGTCCTCACCCGATCTGAGGTAGATGGTGTGATTGTAACTGTGTGAGACATTGCCGAAGTTCATATTTAGGCTGCCTATCTTATTCGCTGAGGGATTACAGGTTTAGGTATACCCTAAGGCATAGCTATGGCGGGTAGGACTAAAAGTTCGCTGTTGGGAATCGGGAGGCAGAGCATTCATTACCGTTGGAATGAAGAGGCAGTGCAGGTGATGGCGGTGTAATAGAAGGCTGTCAAAACGGTTGACGAAACAGAGCAGGGCGGGGATCGAGCATTGAACTAGTATCTGCTATGCCGTGGGTCACTCTGCGAGTAACAGAGGACATGCCAAGCACCCGTATGCGAAGTATGTAGGTTACCCCACTTTTTGAAAGCACGGCCTACAATTTGATAACCGTGGCTGCTCCGGCTCAAAATAAGTTATGGTGCTATGATAATAAGGAGGCTCTGCGCTGGGATGCGCACCGTGTTTCCACGGCAACGGGGTGGCAAAAGTGGTGGTGATGGCCTTTGTTTAATGCACACTAACCTTTACAGCAGAGATGATGGGGGTGTGTTTATAGGGGTCAGCGAACCAGAGGCGCAGAACCTCTCCAAAAGAAATGCGCAGCTTTTTGTTTGAGGAACCTTTCTGTCGTGTGCATCCCGGTGCAGAATCTCCCTGCTCACCGAAGAAGCACAACAAATCTGAGGCTCGTTGCACAATAATTTATTTTGCACAGGAGTAAGCAGTGTTCCCAACGGGCCTATGGTAATTCTCTGGGGCCTGGCCTGGCTGGGCCGGGCCGCCTGTAGGCCGTATAGGCTTGGTGCCGGCTGCCTAGGCCAGCCTACTTTTAGCGAGCCACAATGCAGTGTCCACGGCAAAAATTCATAATTAATGTTCTCCGATTACTACCCGTAAATAGCATTGAAAATACAAGAACAATTTCGCTTAATTAGCTAAAATAATAGAGATACAGTAGTTAATTAATTGATTAAATTAATTGTAAAAAAATCGAGGACATAGAAGTTGAAAGAGGTGGGGGAATCAAGTCACCCTTAATGCGATCTATTCCTAACGCCAATCATAGGGCCTATAGGCGCCTACCAGGCCTGATAGGCTTTCGTAGGCCGCTAGAATTCGGCTTATATCGGCCTAGGCTATTCCCGGAGTGGCCTGGGCGGTTGTGAGCACTAGGGGTAAGTCAAAGTGTTGCAATGTGAGCCCAATGCTGCCCCTCACAACCTCATTGATAGATATCGCCCGTGGCTAAAATTAACTGCGCACTAACGGCTGATGGTAGCGGAATCCCCTTGATCACCCGTGACTCTCAACACCACCTAGCGAAATTTCTCCATATCAAATATTAATTTCGACTATATATTCTGCTATGTAGTTACATTTTTGATTTATTTTTTGGTTTTCATGATAGTGGGATTGGTGGGGGAGTGCTATTGTCATCGCGAAAGTTTTTCATGTCCACTAATAGGTGGTTGATTTGAGCCAGGGACAATACTGTGTGGGAGCTGGTCAATATCCGATTGAGGGCCCGTTCACCGATAGATAGCTGTTTGGCCAGTGGGGATGGCAGGGACCGTTGAGGGCTCGCCTGCGGGAGGTGGGGAGATAGGTCGATCATCTGGTGTTTACCTAGCCTGCAGTCTCATGTCTGGTGGAATTTGCTAACTCACCAGGCGGGCAACCTTGTGTTTTGGACCTCTAGCAACAACGATTCTAGACCGTAGAAAATTGGGTAACCGCTTTTGCACCGCCTAACGGAAAGCAATGCCCGAGGAGAGGATACCAGGTAGTTTTAACTTATGGCACAAATTTAGAAGTACCTTAGACGGTTATGTATTATACATTTAATTAGTTGTAACCAGGGCCGTATCTTTTTAGCATAGAAACTGATTTTTCTTTTCTCCAAGGCAGGACAATCCCCTCAACCACTTCCAAGAACTGCCATACCATTACACTGTACTATCGTCTCACTTGCCATCGCATCTTGTCTGCTATGGATACATTACCTGCGAAGCGCAGGAGACTGAATCTCAGCAGCGACCCTCACCAGTCTGGCATATCGAATACCCGTAACGACCATAACCTTACCAACAATATTCACGGCGACTCGAATACGAATATTGGGAATGTGTCACACAGCTATAACACCATCAACGTGGGAGTAGACGAAGAATCCTTACTCATAAAAACATGGTTATCGCCACTGGAACCTGAGAGAAGGCATCGAGATGTTAGTAATCGTCGAGTCGATGGTGTTGGGGGTGGGTTCTACAGACGGACGGGTTCGAGTCCTGGTGCGGGAGTCAAGATAGATCAGGGGACCCTCCCTTGCTACGTTATGGAGGTCAAGGGGTTGGCAAGACCTTTATAAGGTACTGTGAGATTCTCCAGAAACGATAGAAAATGTTGATAAGTAATAAATACAGTTCTTTGGTAATCGACAGTCTCCACGAGCAGACCCATGAAGAGAATATTCTCGTTTTATCTCTCTATTGCGACTACCAAGCCCAGAAGGACCAATCGGCAGTAAACACGATAGGGAGTCTACTCGCCCAGCTCGCATTAGGAGCCACCCAGATTCCACCGGAAATTCAACGGTCTTTTGTGCTGAAAAAGAGAGGTCGCCAGGCTCTTCGATTACCAGACATGGTTAAATTGTTAGTCAAAACAGCGAGTTCCATTGAACGGGTATACATCTGCTTCGATGCTGTGGACGAGCTACTACCAGACAATCGATCAGAGCTACTACGTGCATTGCGGGAAATTATTCGAGATGCACCGAATATCCGACTATTTCTTACAGGAAGGCCACATATTCGTGGGGAACTTAATAAGTATCTCACGAAGGGGGCCTATACTATCCACATTGTAGCTGACCAAGGGGATCTTGCGAGATATGTGAGTCGGAAGATTGAGGATGACGATGACCGAGATCCGGGCTTGATGCCAGCCGATCTGAAACATGAGGTTTTGAAAACAATGCTAGGAAGGGCATCGGAGATGTGAGTGAGAGCAACTCGATCGGAGAGTTTGAATCGTGTGTTAACAACATGTGAAGGTTTCTACTTGTTGCATTGAATATCGATGCAATCCTGGGCGAGACTTCCGTAGCGAGGAGGAAGAAAATGCTTCAAAAGGTGGCGACGACTGGCGTGGACCTGGACAGTGTGTACGCCCAAACTCTGCAGCGAATACGGGAACAAAAAGGGGACAGATCAAGGCTTGGAATAGAAGTGCTGATGTGGGTATCCCATACCGAGCGGCCGTTGACTATTGGCGAACTCGGCCATGCCCTGGCGGTCGAAGTAGGGACGACGGATCTAAACCTGGAGAACATTTGTCCGCAAGATATAGTCCTCCGGTCATGCCTAGGGCTTGTCGTGGTTGATAGTGGGGCGTCGACAGTTCGGTTAATGCACTACACACTGCAAGAATATCTTCGCCTACCCGATGTCCTCCCTGCTGCTCACCAAACCCTGGCGCGGACATGCCTTAATTATCTAAACTACGACCATATCAAAGGGCTTCCGACCGATAAGGTCCCTAACCTCCGAAGCATGCCTTTTCTTGAATATTCTTCCTTGTATTGGGGAATCCATGCAAAAGAAGGACTATCGGATGACGTGACATCGCTTGCGCTGAAGCTGTTGAACCGGTACGATATCCATATATCTTCTAGGTTACTCTTCAACCGGGCACGCCCCCTTAGCTATACCTTAGGCTTCATAGATATCCCTCTTTTCATTGGTTTACACTGTGCATCCTACTTTGGAATTGTTGAAGTTGTGGAGGCTCTGATGGGAACAGAAGGCTGCGATATCCACCAAGAAGATTCTGTGGGTTTTACAGCGCTCATGTGGGCTGCTTGCAATGGGAAGGAAGGGGTTGTGGGGCTACTGCTAGCAAGACACGATATCAATCCCAACATGCCAGATAGCGATGGTATAACGCCCCTCGCCTGGGCTTCAACTCTTGGGCATGGGGGAGGAGTGGCAAGACTACTTCTTGCAAGGGATGATATCAATCCCGACAAGTCAACCAATTGGGGTTTAACACCGCTCGGGTTGGCTTCTATGTATGGGCGTGAGGAGGTAGTGAAGATTCTCCTCGCAAGGCACGACGTCGATCCCAACAAGCCAGACAGGACCAGTCGTGGCCAAACATCACTCTCGTGGGCTTCACAGTATGGGCATGAGGGGGTCGTGAGACTCCTTCTCGCAAAGGACGATGTCAACCCCGATGATGCGGACGGGGATGGGAGGACACCGCTCTTTATTGCTTCTCTTCATGGGCATGAGGGGGTGGTAAGACTACTGCTTGCAAGAGACGATGTCAATCCCGATAGTCCAAGCAACGATGGTTACACACCACTGACATTGGCTTCTTCTCGTGGGCATGAGGGAGTGGTGAGACTACTGCTCGCAGCTGAGTATTTCAATCTCGGCCAACCAGACACGCCATATCAGAGGCCACTCTGGTGGGCTTGTTTAAATGGCGAGGAGGAGATGGTAGGGCAACCCCTCGCAAGCAACAATGTCAATGCCGATGAGCCGGACAGAGGTGATCGAACGCCACTATGGTGGGCTTCTCACCGTGGACATGAGGGGGTGGTGAAGCTACTTCTCGCAAGGGATGATGTCAATCCCGACAAGCCAGGTATCGATGGGCGAACACCGCTCTCGCAAGCTTCTATGAATGGGCATGAGGTAGTAGTGAGAATACTTCTTGGAAGGGACGATGTTAATCCCGACAAGCCAGACAACGATGGTGCAACACCACTCTTCGAGGCTTCCAAGCATGGGCATGAGGGGGTAGTGAGACTACTGCTAGCAAGGGATGATGTCAATCCCGACAAGACGAACAAGTTGCGTAGCAGCCCACTCTTGTCCGCCTCTGCAGGTGGGCACGAAGGGGTGGTGGGGCTACTACTTGCAAGGGACGACATCAATCCCAACCAGCCAGACCAACTACAGGCACCGCTCTGGTTGGCTTGTGCCTATGGGCACGAGGGGATAGTAAGGCAGCTCCTCATGAGGAGCGATATCAAACCCGATCAGCTAAAAAGAAATGGTGAATCGCCACTTTGGACGGCTTCTGACAGTGGGTGTGTAGGGGCGGTGAGACTACTGCTCGCAAGGGATGATGTTAATCCTAACAGGCCAAATAGCCGGGGTCATACTCCACTCCACACCGCTTCTATGCGTGGGCATAGGGAGATCGTCGAACTTCTCCAAGCTCGGATAGCTGCAATTTCTAGCCCGGAGTGAGCTTAAAGAGAGATTTTCTAATCTCTCTTCACTGCACACGAGAACCTTGGCCGCCTTCACAGCAGTTCTAATATAGATACCCACTATCAGCACAGAAAACCTTCCGCCCTCGCTCTGAGTCTCCTTGCAATCTCCTAGTTTCCTTATTATCGTCCCGTAGAGATCCTTGTAATCTTTTCAGTTTTTCCTTCGCCCACATCTTTGAACCCGCGGTTCTCAAAAGAATGAACTTTTTTGTCCACCACATAGACACTTAATCTTTTGTGGCCCTTTCTCCTCCTGGAGGTTGGAAGAGGAGGGTGACGATATGTATTGACATGCTACTTGTCATTTCTGGGTGTAATACCGCTTCGAAAGTAATTTTTTTTTATACATGTACATTCTTTTTCTTGCATGATATTATACTTTACTTTCTTCTATCTTTTTCGGTGGAATACAGGCCATGCGTACCGAACGCTGATTGAGGTTGGCCCGGTGTGTAAAGGGGGAGGGGAAGAAGTATGAAGGCAATGCCAATGCTTAAGCTTTCCCAGTTAGGCTTATTTCTCATATTCCTCTAGAATCTGAAAGGCAATAGATTACAAATAGGTCTGGGGGACAGAATTGGGAAATTTTATTATCCATTCTGCCTCGCATTTAAATTCCCATTGTATGACATGGGTGGAGATATCATATGCGGCGAGGGGCCTCCAGACAAATACAGAGATTTTAGATGGTATAATATTACGCAAGGAATGCGGCAATGAACATCATCTACTCGATGGATGGGCTATTCCGGATATGAGCGAGGGGAAGAAGTTTGCAATTATTTCATGCCCTAGCATTCCCCAGCTGTATATAAAAATTTAAGGGATTTTTCGCACTGGATATTCAGGAGATCCACATCGCCAATGGCCCTGCCTGTTTTGTTGAAAAATGGAGCGGGTATAAAAAAGAAAGTGGATGACCAGGGTGAATGCGGCTAGAGGCTTGATCCTCAAGTATTCTTTGTCCCCTCTCGAATGTTATTTAGTCGCTGGGGACTATGAAGAGCGTCCATCCTTATTCCCAGTCATCCAGTCTCTCCGTTTTCGGGGTAAGACGGGACGGACTACCTCTCATAGTTCGTCTTTTTGGGCGTGAAATGACGGACTGTATCTGTGAGCAGATTTCGCAGCTTCTCCGTGGGGTGAATTTCTTAGGTTAAGGTCAGACCGCTACCAAGGGTAGTGTAGTCATGGAACTCTTGCTGTGACCTTACTAGTATGATAGAAAACATCTCTAGGGTTGGGACACTCTAATCTTGGAATATTCTATGGAATTAAAAAACAAAGACAGAGGAAGGAATAGTCCTAGCACTTGGACCTCCGGCACTACTCAAGTTGAAATCATATGCCTCTTGACGGCTGGGAACACCGAGTCCATCTTCTTCATTCTACTCGCGAGCGTCTAGAGCAAAAATGTGAGGATTAAAATAGTAGTACTTGTATTTTTAATAGATTTCCACCTTTCCTCTCCCTTTTTGCCCCCCCCCCCCATCTCTCATAACATCCCCCGAGCAATATCCTAAACTACCGAATTACAAACAATCTATCTTCTGAAGTATATTATAGCTCTAATGTGTAATACCACATGAACGGGTATTGCGCGTTTTCGCGCTAAGAGGTTAGAAAATAGTGAGTTAGAATTTTTTACAAAGTAACCCTTCTCGGTTAGTTGTTCCTTTAAATAAATGACAAAAGTCTCGAAACTGATGCCGTGTGTAGCAAATATTTATTTACAAGTACAAGTACAAACATAGGGTTCTAGTGCGTGTTCAAACGCTCTCCTGACTGCTAAAACTAGGTGAAGTGAAACTTACGGTTGCGTCAAAATAAGAGCCCTGGAAGGGTTAGTCCTGGCTATAAAGAGTTAGCCTATGTCATCTTATTGCGATTTCGAGACAAACTAGGGTAAAAATCTTATCTTATTTGAGCGTAACTATAGTAACGATGGCCGGTTCTCACCAGTTTAGAGCCTGTTTGGATACAACGGTTCCGTTCCGTTCCCCCATGCAAACGGCCCTTTTCCTTCCGTTTCAAAACGGAGAGAAGGTCATTTTCACAGCAGAAACGGTTGCCCAGCGGAACGGTCCCAGTTTTGCCAAACAGGGCCTAGGCGGTAGCACGGGCGGTCCTAGCAGGATTCGGTAATTAGTGCCGAGACGGTGTCTCCCTTCCTCCCTTCCCTCCTTCCTTCCACCTTGACCTTAGAATTTTAAAACTTCAGATGGCAACTACCGGTATTGGCCGGCATCAAAGCGGTACCAGTAGCCACAAATCGGACCAAGAAATACTAGCCAGAGTGGAGTTGTAAGGTAGACCGGGGGTGCCCTCGGCGTGGTGTGGCACCAAAGGTGTGGCGCAGTATGGCAGGATGGCAAGAAAAATTATAATGGAAAAGCTATATATCAAGAAAACCTACCCCATGAATTAGCAGGTATCTGGAGGATATCGTAGAAGACCCTCGCCGCCGAAGCCGTGTTAAAGCCACTAGATGGCTGGCACACCACGCCGATAGTAGCCCTTGTTGGAAGTTTTTAATCCTGCTCGGCATGCTGAGCATATGGCGCATAGCTTATGGCTTGATCGTTTGGACCGAGGCTTTGGATATGCTCTTGGGATCCATGCACCGGCAGATAGAACCGTGCAAATGCCAACAGCAAAGGTACAATCAATTTTATGTGGAAAATACTACGCAAGCAGATACATCACATCAAACCTTATGAGTTAACTTGTCGAAAACCCTACTACATATCGCCTAACTCAAAGCAGCACAGCTGTATTCCCCGTGATGTCGGTATGGACCGGAAGTGATTCCCACACCCTTACTATTTGTTCTCTGACTATGAGGGCAATCCCCCCTACGATATTCACCACCATCGCCAAACAGCACAAGGTGCTCGCACAGCACAGCGCGTTGTGGTGCGGCGAAGGTTGTTACCTTCCTCGGCATATACCCATCTTTCGCAACACCGGGAGCTTCGTCAAAACCAAATTCCTTTCCCACCACTAACTTAAATAGTATAATAACTCAAAAAGTCCATGAATATTCCCATGGATAGTCTTTTGCCAGAACCCAGGGTGACTAGGGATCCAAAATTTACTACTAAACTAACTAACCGATGAGGCAGAGCATATCTCAAGGGACACTCTTAGAATACCAGATCCAGAAAATAAGCAAAACCACTATAATTGATAGTGTATGTGGAAAAAAAAGACTTTGAGTCTGCTTCAGTCCATCCACAGAAACCGTTACAATTAACCGCTACTACTCCCCAGCAGGTTGCCTAATTATCGCCATTCCCAGGTTGTTTCATATTATCGTCGCGGGCTGTCACTCGCTTAGGCATCAGGTTCAATGTCGGAGCGTCCTTGCATATCTGGTATGTTTGTCGCAAGGTATTATGCTAACCGGTGATGTGGTGGCGATGTGGCGGCGAGTGAGGCCACATGAACCTGGGAAAAATCCTGGCTGGGTCTTTCATATATAAATAGTCGGGCTCACCCCCCACTTCTTTTTCTCGATCAACCCTCAGTCGTTTCAACATCTGAAATATAATTTTAAATACAATACGATTGAATATGATATGATATGGTAACTTCCGGTAAAATTACTAGAAGCCATTAGCCGGGTCGATATAGAAAAACACGACGGTTGCCCATAAAGATGGTGGAGGGGGAGGTTTCACATTGCCCCAAAAAGTAGGGGGGAATCTTAATTTAGGTTTTTTAAATCCACAATCCGCCCTGGGGTCGCCGAGAGTAACGACTCGGACCTAGCCTACCTTTCAAGTAGTGTCCTCCCAGTGTTCGCAACGGTCCAGGGCCCCGGTAGGGCCCAGCGGGGGGACTGCCAAGAGTCTCAGACGAGACGGGACGGCACATGGCAGTCCGTCCTCGTCCGTGAACTCGCAAGACGGCCGCCATTATGAAGGACCACAAGCCCCACGATGTGAGACAATTTCAGGTAGAGGACCGCCGGGGGTGGTGGAGGACGGCGGAGGACAACGGAAAACAGCGGAAAACAGCGAAAAACAGTGGAAGACGACGGATGACGACCAGGGACGGTGGGGGACAGCGGAGGACGACACAATGTCGTCCGTCCTGGTCCTTCGCTCTTACTTGTCGGGCAGGTTCAGAAAATGACGGGACGGGACGACACAATGCCGTCCATCCTAGTCCTGGCCTAGGACGGACGGACTGCCCCGTTTAGAACACTGTGTCCTCCTGCGCGCGGTAGCCCCTATATGCTATCGATGCGCCCGTGTTGGCCATGAGGGTTGGGTACAGCTTACACCTAAAGATTTTCCACAAGTCCAAACTAGATGGCTCGAATCGTTTTTGTGCATATAAATGGTCTAGCTATTTCCGGAAAATGTGATTTCAGACACTCCCAAGAGCTCAGAACAAATGAGGGCTGTCGAGTTGGGTAACTACCCGGAGAAAACTCGGATGGCGGGGGCTGACTAGCAGGCTTCTTGTAGCCTGCGGCTCATGCGCCTGGCTCCTCTATTAAGTTTGCTAGCATGAAGACCTCCTAAAGTGATAGCTCGAGACTGATCCCGCCAACTAGAGTTTTTCCAAATAGGCTAAGTTTCCCTCCCATCCTCATTGCATTTGATAGAGGATACATCTATCCCTATTTTCGCTCACTCAAATGGGCGGGTGGATCACTTATTCTTCAGTTTTACTTATCTACTGGGGCTAGCCCAATGCTATCTGGAAGATGTAGAAGCAGTGAAATTGGCGGTAACTCCTCTCTCTCTCTGGAGCAACCTATTTTCGTCCTTCTGGGAATGCCGAATGCCCAAGAGAATTACAAGGTTGCTTCCATCACCAAATCGAAGATGTGCCAAATCCACCAGGAAGATTGAGTGGCAGAGAGGGTGCTGATATCGCCTTTCACTCAAATCTCGCTCATTCCAAACAGAGACGGTCATTAGTTACCACGCTAGCGCGCGGATAGTGCTAAGATGGACTAAGGTTGAATCGAGTCATTCGGGCGATGATGCCGGTGTTAGTGAAAGTGATGCCCCACACCCCCTAGTTTTCACCCTCCCAATCGGAAAGGGGATGTGGCAGCCGATACACTAAACCCGATGAGAATTGATAATAAAGCTAGATCCACCAGAGCCAGATCCCTGTCGTGAGTCGCTTCCTCGGGAATAACGTTAGCCTACTCGTTCTACTGTCGCCCGGCCGGCAAGCTACCTACACCTCTAATGATTCAAAACTTAATAAATACAGCAAGGTTCAATTGGATATAACGTATCGAACCGGGAAGCGGATCAGACGGGGAAGTGGATCAGTAAAAACGCACCAAAAACAGTAGAAATATGGAAATCCTAATTGACGCACAACAGTAAGCAGATGAGATTTAGAAGGGTAGGAAGTATCTCTGATAGCACACAATTCCAGATTTGTTTGGTTTTGAGCTGAATTCGGAGGATTTATTTTGTCGAACTTGCCGTAGGGGGGGGGGGGTTTGTGCAAAATTCACATACAAACCGATTCACTTCTGCGTCTGATCCACTTCCCGGTCCAGTACGTTCGATTCGGCAAGCTAGATTCTTGGACCAGATTTCATCGAGCAGGAATTGCCCTCGGCTCGACCATCAGTGTCCGTTGTATTCTACAATGCTGAGCTCATAACTCTGTCATTGATGTGCCGGTGTCCACTCCACGGGAAATGATTGAGTAGAAATTTCGGTATTTATAACCGTACCCCACATTTTTCAATCGGCGTTTCGTTTAACATCCGATATCGCTACCATACCTGTCGCCATAGCATCCCTATACAGCCAACACTTTGGGCATACCATGGACCACGCAGCATATCCGAACACCAGCAATGGCCGAACACCACTCCTGTGGGCTGCGGAGGAAGGAAATGAGGATGTAGTAAAGTTGCTATTGGAAAGAGAGGACATCGATCCCAACACCCCAGACACTAAATATGGCCTAACACCACTCGAGTGGGCGGCACAACGCGGGGATGACAGAGTAGTAAAGTTGCTATTGGAACGGGACGATATTAATCCGAATACGGCGGATATCGAGCATGGCTTAACACCGCTAAGCTGGGCTGCAGCCAGTGGATATGAGGGAGTAGTAAAGTCGCTATTAGAACGGGGGGATATTAAGCCAAACAGGGCGGATATCAAACATGGCCTAACACCGCTCCACTGGGCTTCGAAGGAGGGGCACGAGGGAGTAGTTAAGTTACTACTGGAGCGAGAGGATATCGGTCTCAACACTGTAGACATCACAAATGGCTTTACACCACTCTTGTGGGCAGCAGAGCGCGGACATGAGGGAGTCCTTCAGTTGCTATTGACGTGCCAGGATATCAACCCCAATGCCCCCGACATCAAACATGGCAGAACACCACTCGTGTTGGCTGCCCAGCAAGGGCGTGAGGGAGTAGTAAAGTTGCTATTAGAACGGGGGGATCTGAATGCAAATATGCCAGATATTGAGCAAGGCCTAACACCGCTCAACTGGGCTGCAGACTGTGGGTATGAGGGAGTAGCGAAATTGCTATTAGATCACGAAAATATCAACCCTAACTCCGCCGACGCCACATATGGCCAAACGCCACTCGTGTGGGCTGCGAAGAGCGGGCACAAAGGAGTAGTTAAGTTACTACTAGAACGGAGGGATATCAATCCAAATACCGTAGATAAGGAAAATGGCCAAACAGCGCTCCACCAGGCTGTTAATAACGGGCACGAGGGAGTAGTAAAGTTGCTATTGGAACGGAGGGATATTAATCCAAATACGGTGGATAACGAACATGGCCAAACACCGCTTCACTGGGCTGCGAAGAAGGGGCACGAGGGAGTAGTAAGGCTGCTATTGGAACGAAGGGATATCAACCTCAACGCTCAGGATACCAAGCATGGTAGAACACCACTGGTATGGGCTGTGGAGCAAGAACATGAGGGAGTAGTAAAGTTGCTATTAGAACGGATGGATGTGAATCTAAATACGGCGGATACTGAACATGGCTTAACACCGCTCCACTGGGCTGCGGAGCGTGGGTATGCCGAAGTGGTAAAGTTGCTAATAGAACGGGGGGATATTAACCCAAGCAAGGCGGATATCGAAGATGGCTTAACGCCGCTCCACTGGGCTGCGAAGAGCAGGCACGAGGGGGCAGTTAAGTTCCAATCGGAAGGAGCGGATATCGGCCTCAACACTGCAGACACGAAATATGGATTAGCACCACTCTTGTGGGCTGCGCGGTGCGGGTATGAGGGAGTCGTAAGGTTACTATTCAAATGCGAAAATATCAACCCCAATGCTCCCGACACCAAACATGGAAGAACACCACTCCTATGGGCTGTGAAGCAAGGGCATGAGGTGGTAGTAAAGTTGCTACTAGAACGGGGGGATATCAATCCAAATACGGCGGATATCGAACATGGCCAAACACCGCTCCACTGGGCTGCGAAGAGCGGGCACGAGGGGGTAGTTAAGTTGCTATTGGAACGAGAAGACATCAACCCCAACACTGTTGCCGCTAAATATGGCAGATCACCACTTGGGTGGGCTTCAGAGAGAGGGCACGCGGGTGTTATAAAGTTGCTATTAGAACGGGAGGATATTAATCCAAATACGGAGGATTTCGCCCCCTCCGGCCGAGCACGGCTCCGCTGGGCAACCCAGCGCGCACATGAGAGTGCGAAATCGTTATTAGAACATCTGAATATCAGCCTCAACTCCATCGACATTAAATATGGCCAAACACCACTCGTGCGGGCTGCGAAGAAGGGGCACAAGAGAGTAATTAAGTTGCTACTTGAGCGGGAGGATATCAATCCAAATACGGCGGATATCCAACATTGCCTAACACCACTCCACTGGGCTGCGCTGCGCGGATATAAAGGAGTAGTGAAGTTGCTATTAGAACGCGAGGATGTCAACCCCAACACTGCAGACACCAAATATGGCTTAACACCGCTCCACTGGGCGGCAGATGGTGGGCATGACGGTGTAATAAAGTTGTTATTGGAACGAGAGGACCTGATTCCGATTATACTGAGCCCCGCCGGCAAAACAGCCCTCGAAGTAGCTGCATCCCGGAGACATCATAGGGTTGTGCGGTTGCTCTCCCAGCTTAGACCACACCTTGCCGTGCCGGTCGGTTCCAGGGGGGGGCCCAGGTGCTCTGTATCAGAGTCTTCGGGCCTCCTTTACTGCTGCGTTCACCATTTCTCGTCAGCATACTCTATACCACCCAGACCGCCCTCCCATATTACCCAGCAATCCCCAATACTGCCTGTGTTTCTTTCCGTCATCATATGTGTCGACTTTCTTTCCCTCATGGTTTATTTGGCAAATAAAATAAATGCGATCCCATGGCACGGGTATGAAGGTGAATTAGCATAGAGAGTACTTTGATGAAACACGACAGACAATCTCTACTATCCTATTTTACTTCTTTCCATCCTTTCTAGTCTGTTTTTTTCTTTTTATCTTCCATTTCTCACCTGTATTATACAACGACCTTTACCCTCTTTTATTCCTAAGAGACTCATGTTCTTCTGCGAGGCTCTATGTTTTAACCTTCTGTCATATTATTGCATTGTACTATTCGGACCCTTGGATGATCTGCCTCCCCACAGGGTATCATTTTCAGGATTGTAGCTCTCCAATCGATTATTACTCAGCCCCCGCTGACTTTAGAGCTTAACTTAATCCCAATCCACCGATGTCCGGGTTCTTGTAATTTCCTATAGCAGCTGTGACGTGCGTCATGATATTTGGTTGTTAGGCGGATATGATTGGCAGGGTCTCGTGAGTTTCTGTGTCTGACATATTGTCGGCGGTGGGTAATAGATATGAATCCGCTATACACTTTCTAAACTGGAGATAGCGGAACAGGGAGTGAGAAAACTATTCGTGCGAAATTGGAAAGACAATGGAAGTGAAACCCCAGCAGCCCTATCATTCAATACCTTCTTATCACTTACAGAGAGCTGTATACAGTGTTCGCAGCCGTCCGGGGCCCCCGTAGGGCCCGGCGGGGGGACTGCCAAGAGCCCGGGACGGGACGGGACGGCAAAACGTAGTCCGTCCTCGTCTTTCATTCCTGCTTGTCGGGCAACTTGAG
>Ga0307507_10006698_pt1 | contig 17401 bp, 16 predicted proteins | sample 7_EM_MG_FD_207223 | JGI IMG/M metagenome (GOLD analysis project Ga0307507, IMG submission 207223) | Populus trichocarpa ectomycorrhiza microbial communities from riparian zone in the Pacific Northwest, United States - 7_EM | ecosystem: Host-associated > Plants > Roots > Unclassified | place...
AGTCAACTGATCTCATAGTGTGAAAGATAACAAACCGATGACTAATAACTATTAGTCATGTGAGAGTCTGCCTTGCTTAGTCACCGTTTGTGACACCAGTACTTAGTCTTGTTAAATACCACACTTTGGTATAGAGATAGTATTGTTACCCTATCGATTCCTGCCACCACCCAGGAGGCGGTTACACTGTACTTAATTTGGAATAGGTCAAGGATTGCAGATAACAAATGTTTCTTTGCTATTAAAGGTTAGTCATTGTGTGCCATGCGTTGTGATTGGCTTTTCCCAAATTAGAAGAGTGTTACAAGTTTTGTTTTTTATTTTGTTTTTTATTTTGTTAAGATTGTTTGGAATTAAGGTTTTTATATGCCATAGCACGAGCTGCATGCCTGTATTTTACCCAGAAATAAAATAATATAAAAAAATAAAAATAAAAATAAAAATAAAAGTCACAAGATGACAGTATGCTTTTCTAAATATGCCTCTGCTATGTTTGTTTCTATTTTTAAAGATCCTAAGTCTACTAGAGTTACTAGAAGTCTTATCAAAGAGTTCAGTATTTTCCTTCTTGATGTTTGGAATACTAGTATGGCGGCTGAGGAGGAAGACTTTTTTCTTATTATTGATAATGCTAGCACTCCCCTACCACTAAGAAGGTGGCTAGTTGAAAATGGAGTCAGGCTTAAAGAGATACTCCTATATTCTCCTGACACGAATCCCATCACACACATTTGGGCTCTTCTTAAATATCTCTTGCACAAATTTTATTCTCATCTTTACAAATTGAAGGGGGAGCAGATAGTCAAGAAGGAATTGGAGGAGACTATTATACCTTGCTGGGAGCTTTTAAAACCTCATGTTTTTCACATTTTAGCAGAGAGTATAGTGGATCGAGTACAGGCAGTGATAGGGGCAGATGCTTGGTATACGAAATATTAGTGGAAAAAGTTTTTCCCGTTGCTACCCGGGTGCGTTCAGTTATTTTTGATCTGTAACAATACCATGATGGGATTTGTAGAAGCTCTTGCTTCAAAATACCTAACATAGTGAGATGGTGTTGCGAGGGTGGGAGATTCCTTTTTTCTTTTTCTCTCCCGACACAGCCAATTGACAGGCTGCGGAGTCTTTGGCTGTAAGCTCCACACTTTTCTCCTTCGCTAACTCGTCCTCATAGCTACCCACGGAACTCACCCTGGCGTCCACTGCTCGTACACTCTCAGACCGATACCACTCCACCAAAGTCCTTGTCATACACAAACATGCTTTCCCATGCCCCTACACTGCCTCAATAGATTCCTGTCGTATTGTCCGCGCAGACTATACGGATCCGGCCTACTCGACCCTACGCCAAGAAGCCCTCAAACAGTGGGCTGGGCATCCAGCGTTCCGCAAAACAGGACTAGTCATCACCTCAGATGGCAAGAACAAATCCCTCAAGAATTCCTCCGACAATGTGAAATCTGAGGGCGGGGTAGAATATCTCCCCACCAAGAAAGACATCAGAAGCCTCATGGCAGGAAGATGTAGCCGAACATCCGGGTACGTAAATTGGAACAGCGGCTGGGTCGGCGCAGAAGCCGCAATGCTGATATTACACTCAGAAATTAAACCCGAGAAAACGTCCGGTTTTTAATAGCGGAGGTGTCAGGACTCCTCTACTCAGGACGTAACGTCCTCGGCGTCAAAATCGCCGACGGGAAAGAGATCATGGCTGGGCTTACTATTCTCGCGGCCGGCGCATGGACGCCTGGCCTTGTACCTCACACGGCCGAGCGGTCCCGGGAAGAAGCAACCCGGTATGCAAGCCTGCTCGTGCTCCTAAACCTCACTACAGGGACATTCATAATTCACTCTCCAAACACCTCGCCCCCAACCCTAAAGTTTGCCCGGCATGCACAAGAATACGCCTCCCCTACACCGGTATTTCCAAAGACGATCCCAAGGGAGGGTCAAGATGCCCTGAGGGATACCGTCGGGCGGTTAGTACCCGAGTTCTCTGAGAGACCGTTCGAGAAAACTAGAGTGTATTGGCACGCCGACACCCCTAATGCCGACCCTTTGGTGACTTGGCATCCAGAACATGAGGGGCTATTCATCGCCAATGGAGGCAGTGGGCATGCGTTCAAGTTTTTGCCGGTGTTAGGGAATGAGATTGGGGGTGTGCTTATAGGGAAGGGAAGGTTGGGGAGAAGTGGGGGTGGAAGGAACACATTGAGGGACTAGGTGACTGGAGCAGGGGTGGTGGCGGGAGAGCCCGACTGGAGGAGCCATTGTGAGAGGGAGGTAAAAGCAAGTTGTGATAGAGGAGGTGAAAAGTGTGTAAATGATAATGTAGCGAACCACCGTAGCCATCGGTAAAGAATGCTAACCCACCTTTGACATATAATACATATCATAGCTAATCCTATTATCGGTGTGGGCTAGGGCGATTTGATAGCATCCCCTGGGGCCAAGGCAAAGGAACATCCCACGCAGGTACTCGAGTATACCTCTGCAGCGAATATCTTGGCACACTTTCTATCATTTCATCATTCCTAACTTTGTTTGCCACGTTTCCCTTCGTCTTAGTCCCTCAGCACTACCACTTTTTCTTCGTCGATGCCGCCAAACCATCCTATATCCTCCACGCTCCAGTAACTGCTTGCATCGGCCTGTTGAGGACCTTGTGGCTCCACTTTGACGCTAGCATTGAATCTCCGACGTCTGATACCATGGCTAACGAAGTCGATCCGCATGACTTGATCGCTGTAATGTACTACGCATATCCGGACAAGCAACACAATTTCCACAACACAAACATTAGCACGTTCCCGGTCCTCGATGCCCTGGCGAGTATCTCCGTGCATAAGGACAAACATAAAGTGTTTGCAATAGCGTTGCAATTAGACCCAGCAAACCGCAAGATCCGCCTGGCAATAGCTGGAAACCAAGGAGTGGAGGATAAGGTAGTCGACCATATCACCAACATATGGGCCAAATTACGAGCCCTATCGAACGAGTATGCAGAGAATAGGGGAAGGGAATGGAACGAAGGAGGAGAGTCACCAGAAGTACCGGGTGAAATCGGAATCCCGTTGAAAGTAGCGATATTTCGCGAAGTGTACCTGTTCTCCTTGGAAAAGCACCTGAAGCGAGCGGGCAAGTGGAAGGACGGTTTTTTGGTTGTTATGCGGGAATTTGCTAAAAGCCGTAGAGGCACCCCCCTACGCAGCTTTGATCTCGACCTGCATGGAACTGCTGCTCCGTTGTTCTTGCTGCTCAAATCACTCAATGAGCTTCATGTACATCCTGGGAATGACCTCACATATGATGAATGGAAGACGATGTATAACTACAGCATGTTGGTTAGCCAAGGGGTTGAACGTGTCTTGGGGAAAAGGTTCAGTTGCGAGGTTTTAGCGAGTCAATTAAAAGGTATCCTTTTCTGCTTCCCATTACCATATTAACTTGAATAAGAGCAACACGTCTTAGGACGCCTGACTTTCCTCTCTAAGTAACGTACCTGAGGGCATACCAAAATATACGGCATAACAAAATATTTAGGGCCTGTTCGGTTGGAACGGTTCCGTTCCGTTCCCCTATACAAATTACCTGTTTCCTTCCGTTTCAAAACGGAAGGAACCCTCTTTTTACAGTAGAAACGGTCGCCGAACGGAACGGAACCACTCTAACTGAACAGGCTCTTAGCGAGTGTGCGAAATGTCTTAGGAAAGAAGCGATCACACAGGAAAATATTGGCTGCCATTTGGTGTGGAAACACGAAATATTTCGTTGTGCCATATATTTCGCTAGGCTCTCAGGCACGTTACTCAAACAGGAAAGTCGGGCCTCCTAAGACGTGTTGCTCTTATTCAAGTTAATACGGTACTAGTTGGTTTGATTTTCTAGACTCTGACCTAACTTCTCTCCTAGATCGTCCTGGAGATCCCCCCTTTCAGCTTCGACGTGCTTTAGAGAAGCTCACTTCCCTCTCCCGCACCATCGATACACTCTTCTCTTTCGCCCATTCCCCCCGCCTTCGGCCCGCCTTACAATACGAAATGTCGATCTGTAGGGTCCCGGACCAGACCCATACCGTGAAATTACCCCAATCGCGATCGGAGTGGCTGTCCGTTTTGCAGGGTGTTTGGCAGGGTATTTCGACCGAACAACACGATTGGCAACTGGAGCTGGCGGAGGAGCTGGTGGAGGAGGTTTCACCGCAGGGGGGCGTGCTTCATGTCCATTGCGAATGTGCGCTGATCCACCATCTCGGGACGAAAGATGGCAGCAACTGGGACAATGTCCCGCCATTCAATTACATTGGGGTCAGTAAGTTGAGCTGCAGCACCTGCCACCTCTGGGTGGAGGCCCTCAACGATCAGGGCGGGCGGAAGTTTTACACGCGCGGTTCGCACGGTAAATGGTACTGGCCTTGGGTAATGCCCGAGGCCGGAGAGGCTCTGAAGGAGAGTTTGGCGAAGAAGGTTTCTGAATTATATATCGAGTATGAGGTTGGGCGTTCGAGAACGGGCACGGACAGCACCGACACGGCGGGGGCGCAGCCCCGTTTATCCGCTGCCCAAGAGAAATCTACAATATCTAGGTTTAATGAAACCGCTCGGCAGTTCGGAGACAACTTTTATGCTGGTTTTCCAGGCGGCTACTAAAAATGTTTCTTTTTTCTTTTCTCTCGCTCTTTTTTGCTCTTTCTTTTTTCTTTTTTTTCTCTCGTTCTTCTTTCTTTTTTTCTCTTTCCTAGAGGTGAACGGTGTGTAAATAATAATTTAGCGAACCACCGTAGCCACCGGTAAAGAACGCCGGCTCACCTTTGGCATATTACATAGCTTTTTTTTTTCCGCCCCGTAATCGTGTAGTTTTACAGTGTCTCGCCCGGCGTATGGCACTTAGGCTGGTGGGTATTGTACTGGGGAGAGTAATGGAGTAGAAATTATCCCGTTTCTACAAGGGGTTTCCTAGGCCGTGGCCCATCCGTTTCCACCTATGTGAGCTCCCCGTGAGAGGAATCCTCGCCTCGCACAGTGAAGTGATAACCTATGACGGAAACCTGCCAAGGAACGTGACTAATCCATACTCTCCCAAACGCCCGATTCCCCGTTTCATTAACCGGAACTCTGGGATAGTCTTCATCATCATCAAACACTCCACTCATTCATCTACTGGGCATAATCATGTTGGCACAATCTCTCCGAGTTTCGGTAGCCCTCTTCCCTTCTCTCTCCCTACGTTAATAGGCGAGCAATCCAACGCTAATTATCAATTGGTGACTACAAACAGCGCACTTCCCTCACTCGCTGTCTGGCCCGCCAGCCATACCCCCTCCGCACTTTTATCGTCCCCACTGCCCCTCGTAAAGGTTTTTTTTTTCCCCCACTCCTCAACTCCACCACTGTTCATACCTCCTTCCGATTGCTAACGGTTCCTCTTTTTTTTTCAAAAGCGGACCTCGTCCAGGACATATACCTCTCAGCACTAAAATCCTACAAGCCCGCCGCGTCTAACACGAATGATAGCGAAGGCCAAGTAAAGAAATGGGCTCCTCCGGCTGCCCCGCAGAGCCCTGAGGCTGCTGAGGCCTCGCTCGCCAAGGAATTAAAGGCCTACGAGGCTCAGGAGGTAGAGATTGAAGGACAGAGCACTGAGCCTGGGGCCGAGGCTAAGGAGGAGGATTGGTTCGAGGAGGAAGCCAACTTTGGCACCGAGGAGGTTGCTAAGCATTAGGTTTAGAGAAGGGTTTTTTTTGTCTTTTAGTCACTTTTATGCTGAGCTAGGGTTCGGAGGATATAGAATCACTGTACAGTGGGCGCTGGACAAGCGGAATATCAAAATGGAGGGGGAAGTATTGGAAAAGTGGCAGAAGGTTCGGGTTGAATGTTCACACTTTACGTTGGTATGTTTTGATCGGACTGCATCTGGTTGAGTATACTCGGCTGGGATGTTATCGATATCCGATTTCGTAGTTTCTTGCGACATGTTCATCATCCTTTAGGCTTGGGAGTTTGGGGTAGAGTTGAGAATTTTCGATATATACAGGGAACTGACACATCCCACAAGAAAACAGAGGCCGTACAAATCCCCGACTTCTAGGATGGATATGAGGCTTGATATAATACACCCGGTGACCCCCATGCCATTGCCTATGCTGCCCAAAGCCTCTTTAAAGTTGAAAGAGCTTTTCGTCAGATATATATTTCATCTTTAACCCTTCTTCAACCCATACCCAGCCAATCTCATCAACTAGATGCCTCAGAGATGCTTCCAGAGGATGAAGGAGTCCGGGGTTGTCCGGAGAGTTTGGGACGCGAGGGTGTACTCCAGAAAGATTTCCTCAAATCAGAAACCCAATCGCGAAGCTGATGGAATCATGGACATGAGCGTTAGAAGGGACCAAGATCGTCGAGGCGCTCGTATCAGAGATGGGCTTACAGGTTGAACCGGCCTATTGCCACGCTCCCCCCAGTCATTGATAAATACTGCCCAGAATGCCAGAGCTATCCCACTCGACCAAAAACTATTAGCTGCTATATGAATCCCTAACTGAACAATATCGTAACCAAACGCTAGGGTAGGAATCTTTCAACTAACTGCTAATAATTATTCCCTGCGCCAGTTTAACAGCCTTCTGTAGCCGTGGTCGTGCGAATTTCAATTTCATCCGTCTTCGGTACCGTCGTTCGAGTCGGAATTGATGCTTTTGGGAGAGAAGCGAGAAATCGGGAGGCCATGGCTTTTTGGCCTTGTAAACCTTTTGTATCAGGAGGGCTCTTGTCGGAAACATTTGTCTGCCCAATATTGGACTGTTTGACGGTTAGAGATCAAACGATATTGGATCGCCGTTTGATCAGATAAGTGTGCTGGGCCTGGTAGGCCAAAAATGTCTATGACGTTGAACAATGGCGTTGTTGCAGAGGGAGGTTCGATTAAATTTTAATCAGATAAAAAGTGTCAGGCTCCAAACTTTCCATGCATGGGAGACCCTGCGCTGTTTCTATCACTTTTCGGCCCCCTAGCGTCTCGCCATCTTATCACTTGGCTCTGCAACGTAGCTCTCTTTGCCTCAACAACTTTGGACAATAGAATCGACTTCAAGTTGTTGACGGTTGGCCCCTCCCCCCTGATCCGCGAACTCCTATCCACCAGCCATTTCCAATACCGTACCTCTCCGCTTAATCCCCCACTCCACCATCGTCTCTCTCACGGACAAACAACAAACATGTCAAATTTACGTGCTGTCTCGCAACCTCGGCGAGCAGCTCCCGGCACTACCGCCGTCAACGGTAACAATGCGCCACCCGTGAGCACCGCTTCGGCTACCTCTCAATCGGATATCCAAAACTCTTCGTTAATCCAACTATCCCCGCGGGTATCCAGATCGCCGGCACGATCCCTTAAGGAGGAAGAGGAGGAGGAGAAACGTTGTTGGATTTGCTATACTAGCGAGGCTGAGGAGGAGCTACCAAAGAGCGATTGGAAATCACCATGCAAATGCACCCTCGTGGCTCACGAGTCGTGTTTGCTTGAATGGATTGCGGATCTTCAACGACCCGAAAACAACAACCCTGGGGGCAAAATTGCTTGTCCTCAATGTAAAACCCAGATCAGACTTAAGGAACGGAAAAGTCTTGTGTTGGACATTGTAGAGGTGATCACAAGGGTTGTTGGAAGGACCGTTCCCGTTCTATTACTTGCTGGTTTGTGCACTGGGAATCGGTTTGGGTTTGTTTGGGAACAATTGTGCTAACAAGATACATAGGTGTTGGTTCTGTGGTGTTTGTTGGGTGTACGGTTTATGGTAATATATCTTAAATCTCATCAATTGAGTTGCGCGATCGCTAACGTTCTGAGTAGGTGTCAACACAATCTATGCTGTCTGTGGCCCGGCATATGCAAACCAGATCCTACTAGGAAGGAATTCCGAATTCGCTTGGACATGGCGTATGTCTATATCCTTTATTTCCCGTGATGCATGTGTAACCTGATGCAACTCAACTAACGCGGTACAAAAATAGGTCTCGGGATTGGTCTTCCTCTTATTCCGTTCGTGCTCGTAGCATCTCGTACCCGCACCTTTGAATCTGCTCTTCCGGTTCTCCCTCTAATCTTCTTCTGTCATTCCGACCCACTCTACTTATCGTTTCCGCCATCACCAGCTATCACTCTAGCGGTATTACCCTACTTAAGGGGAGCGTACAATAGTCTTTGGAGTCGTTTCATAAGTCCCTATGAGGATCGTTGGATCAAGGATGTCACTCCCGCTTATGCCCTAGAAAACGCTGAGAACCGGCAGGCAGCCAACCAGAACAACATTAACAATCAGAGGAGGCAGGAGAACGTTAATGGCCAACAAGGGAATCGGCAGGCGGGAGAGAACGGGGAATTAGGCGCGGAGGCCGCCGTAAACGGCAATAGGTGGGATGGAGAGGTCCATCTTGAGAACCACAACATCATCATCCAGGGAAGCAACATCACAAATATGATCCTGGGAGCACTACTTTGGCCAAGCGTTGCAAGGATGGTAGGAGAGAATGTTCTTGGGAAGTGGCCCAAAGCCTGGGGAGGTGACGTTGTAAGGAAGTTGCTTCCGGAGGGTGTCGTGAGAAATGTTGTTGGTGGGCTCATGGCTGTGGTGCTCAAGGTATGTCGTGTTTTGCTATTCACTGCATCGGTCCCGGGATCCTGCACATTTCTGTTTCCGGGTGTTGGTTTCCCGAATGTTGGTACCCGGTTCGCTGGGTGGAGGGAAATCCACACCCTCGGTGCAGCACGAACCGCAACTGTGGGCAACCGGTTGTGTTTTTTTTGCTTTTTTTATGCCGCCAAGAGTTGATGACGAGTGATAGGACACTTATCGTGTTATACGTTCCATCGTTTCAATTCCCCCAACTGCCTCTTTCCATGATCACCCTATTTTGCTTTTTTCTACTCGCTCCCTCCCGTTGGAACCCTTGAGGCCCACATGACACAAGGCCGCAAGGTGTTAAGTTGTTTTATTTTACTGACGAGCGGGTTCAATCCAGGACTTCATCTCCCTGTATTGCAAGTACAAACGCGCCCAACAATTCCGGACCAGGAAAGTTATGGATTACAGCGACGTGAAAAAAGAAAAAGAGCGAGAGAAGGAAAAAGCTAAAGCTGCGGCAGCAACTACTTCGAATAGAAGGTAGCGGTTACGGTGATAGGTGTGCCGTTCGTAGCCTTTCTCACGGGTTACCTACCTGCCTCATGTATTGCATAAAGTGGGCAATCATTTTTTTTATTAGCCCTCCTCTCTTTTCTTTGTTTTTTGTTGGTGATCTTCAGCTCGCTGTCTACGGTGTTGTTGGAACTATGCGCATGATAGCCTATGTGGTCAATACCGGTACCGGCATCACGGTTCTCATTACCTCTATCATAGTTAAACTTTTCCCTTTATTTTTTTTCATTCCTTTTTTTCCCATACCCATTCATTGAATGCTTCTCCTCTCTATTATTGGTATTTCATCTCCGCAACATGGATGAATGGAGCATTTTTTGTCTCACTTCTTTCTCCCCCTCTCCCGGGCTGAGAGTTGTTTGATGGCAATCCGTATTCTCTCTTTTTTCCATTATTTTCCATCGAAATAAGGGTAGTGGTACGAAATTATGTAATGTAAAATTGAATGGAGAACGAGCAGAAGCCCGCGAGGATCCTTTTTATATTACAAGTTACTGCCTATGCCGCTGAACTTCCTTCTTACCTGCCGAAGACAAAGGGAGAAGGAGGATACCAAGCTCAGCTGAAGAGGCTTTGCAGAATTAGTGTGTTAAGACGGCGATGGCTGTGCTGGGCTAGTGTGGGGTCGTAATTTCTTTTTCCACCTCTTTTTGTTTTGGCATTGGGTAGACCATCGTACTATTCGAGCACGGCCATGAAGAGGGGATCAAACATCTCTCTGGCTGGTCGAGGGTATTTTTGGAGGCGATGACAGGCACAGCGCTTTAGCAAGACTAGATCTCGAAAGGGGTTACTTTTAGCGTAAGTATGGGATGTTTAACAGATCACTTCACTTTTTTTCTTTTCTTTTCTTTTCTTTTCTTTCTTTTTGCTTTGTTTGTCACTGGGTCTGAGTAAATGAACGAACGAACGAGCGAGCGAGCGAAAGCCGATGTGACCCGGAGGGAAAAAAGGGTATTATCGGAGTTGGCAATTACAAGTACCTGTATTATTGAATTTGATATTGTATCTCGTTTCTTATTCTGCGGGGGGGGAGTAGGGGTGGGGGGATAAGTTGTGTTGTGTTATGCTTTGCTCATGAAATATAATCGAATTGTTTGTTGGAGATGTGGTACTTGCATAATATTATGGGAAATTAGGAAAACCGAGATGTCGGTACCGGTATTCTGGTTATGATGAATACGACTGGATTGTTGTTTCTAATGAGTGATGGACGGTCTTGTGTCATCATTCTTTGCTGGATAACTACCTTCGATGAGAAGTTATGGCGGTATCGTACCGGTAGTTTGAGATATGATACGAGTTATTAGCTGATCCATCCATTCACTCTCACCCATCCTTAAAAAGTCACTAGAAGTCACTTACCCGCAGCAGAGTCGGCGAACAAAACTGAAATTCCAAAACCAAATTACCGGTACGGTTATTGTATGGTGGAGGAAACAGTGACCAACATGTTTCTTTCTTTCTTTGCTTTTTTGCTTTTTTGCTTTTTTGCAGCACCGCCTTTTTAGTTTTCGTTTCGTTGGATTTTTTTCCCACGATAGTGGTTACCAGTAGTAGTTGTGGGAATCATGCGGTGGTGGTGGGCTTATTCAGTCAGCCCCAACCCCTCCCATCCCCCGGCTTTCAATGTTTGATACAGTAATCACAGCAACAAAATTGATCTGAAACATATAGTACCTTATGATATTGATATAACACTACAAGTACAGTACGGTATGCCGATCCCGAAGCTTATGTGAATAAAAAGAAAAAAAGAGTACTATAACAGTAAGAGTAAGAACTTCCTATTGCAGGTATTGTAGCCTTCCGTTGTATTGTTTGTAGAAATAGTTATGAGCCCGAGTCGGCCCAGTCCAACTAGTGCCGGTGACTAACAAAACCCGAAGCACCGGTACCGGTACCAAACCATATCCCCCCCACGGTTCCAACCGCAGAACTACGGTACGGTGAGTCCGAATATATCTGTCAACTCAAGTTATTTCGTTGTTGTTGTTGGTACAATAGTATGCACCACATTGTCATCTGGGAAAACCGAGTTCTCAGCCACCAAACCCGACCACCGTACCGGTACAGGTAAGCGAAAGCTGATGGGGGCCAGGTAGGAGCTCGTGGAGCTCACTAAAGCAAATGAGTCCTTCCGAGAGTTGCACTTGGGTTTCCAGGATTTCGGTGATCTAGATACGGTATCCCACTACTTGGTACAATATGAAGTTCCTGGGCAGGCGAGCCGCGCAGGTGCCAAACTTGAAACCCCCAATACCGGACGGAAGGTTCCGGGGCGTAACTCTACTCTTGCTTGTCTAGTCCCTCTCGTACGGTGCAGTGCCATAGAGAGCTCCAGGGACTTGACAACTTACGGAGTATTCAGATGCCTTGACGCCAAGATGTCCCAACTTACATCTAAAAACACCAGTCCTGGCGCCAATTCATCCGAATACTTTATGGATCGCCAAGTACACAATGAGATAGTCCGTCCCTCCCCGAGAGTCATTGTGAGTTATGAGGCTTTTGTTGCGCTTATTTTCAACTGACTAATACAGCGGACGCTGCTGTTATCGTTATGGAAAACCATTTTGTCGTCCAACTCCAGACCTACTTCGTGAGCTGAGTATCGATATTATACTAACCTTGAATTCCGGCAACCGGGGCCCTCGGTACATTAGTGATCTCCTGTGCATCTACGATACATCTCCACTTGGCACTGTAATTTTTCTCTCTTGCCCATTTAACTCCCCTATCATCTATGTCCGAGATCTTCATGATATCGATCTCATCCACGACCTTTCTGTTGTACCAAGGTCCGGGAAGAAGTTATAGAACAGTAATTCAAGGTCAACCAGCTAAATATATCCCCGTCTGTTCCGGTTAATAGGTTCCTACCCATTGTATCTCGCATCCCAGTTCACCGTACGGTGCCGGCACCTTATAATCGACTTTCAGTGCCACTTGGAGTCAAAGCATCAGTCTTAACACGATTAATAAACTTACTAATTTAGGTGATATGTTTCATATTACTCAGCCAAACCCTTTTCTCTCCATACAAGTGCCAACACCCCACCTCCATACAAAATTTTGTCCTACCCTTAAGAGCAAGAACCACCTCCCTAGAACTAAATCTGCTCTGCGAATGTATTCTTTGCATGATTTAGAATCATTATGCAGAATGAATAAGTAAAATACGGTAATAACATGCGGTGTTGTTGTTGTTCATTGAAACGTTGGGAAAATTTGGTTGTCATGAGGTTGGTTCTAAGGCGCCGGCACCATACCTTACAACAATATTACTCGACATATCTGTTGGCCTACCGTATTAGATCCCATTGTTTTCGCATCCGGTGTCTGACCAGAGTAGTCGTCATTGCGGCTCAGATAATCCTTTCCCATTTTTTTCCGGTCTCGGCGCCTGTTTCCTACAGTGCCTTGGACCAAGTGCATGTTTTTCGGTTGGAAAGGGCGAATCTCTAGATAGGGTAGGGTTATGAGGGGTAGATCCCGAACCCTGATGCATTGCTGGTGTCTCAAAAATCCACTTGCAGCAGAATATGGTAGGGTTTTGCTTCATGAACCCATTCAGGGTGTATTTGCTCAGTGTTTATTATCAGGGAATCCAGATGTGGATTCTCTATTCTAATTACCTTCCCCCCGCGCCTTGTTGGCTATTTCTGATAGGATAATCTAAACTTAACTTCACTCTGTTTGATAATTGCTTAGATGGTGTAGATGGCAGAGCCCTGGATCCAGTTTGGTTCATCCCGGCAGATATGTATCGTGCACTAGACGGACTTATTGCAAGAAGCTTTTGGCAGCTTGTGCCCGAATAAGTATAATTCTATATTAGTAAGCAGTCTTCCCAAGTATGATACGGTATCATACCATACTTGGCACTGGCTCGGTTGATTGCGCGGCGACTAGTGAACATTGCGTACCATTGATGAGACTGAATTTAGTAGAGGGCAGAAGGGCACAAGAGCCACAATAAACCATCAACCTTCGTCTCCTTCTTTCCTCACACTCATCCCTTTACACAAGACCTGACGAGATGGTGATGAACGAATAACTTTTTCCTTTCTCTTTTTTCTCTTCAGATGCCATCTCGATGAGATTGGGCCATTAGCCGAAAGAGAGCGGTGCTTCGGACCTGCCGCTTCCCACCCAAGAACGCCCGGGATTGCGGAAAGCCTCCGACAGTACGGTATGCTATGCTACGGTACTTGTATGATTTCTTGATGATTTCTTGATGATTACATTAATCTTGGTATTGAACTAATTTATTTATGGTATAGCAGTGCTTGGCAATGTTTGAAACCTTTCTAGGCGTGTCTATCATCCTTCGAACTCGAATTCGAACTAAAAACCGGGATCTACCGAGGGTCGACAAACACACCAAAAAGCCGGCTCTCGGAGACAAATAAAAAAGGAAAAAACACCAGACCTTACTAGGAGAGGCAACTCCAACGTCCTAGCACATGGTCCAATTATTCGAGTTCTTATGGTAGTTGAAAGTTACAACGAGCGAGGGATATCTTCCCTGTTTCCCACCTCCTGTTGTTCCTCAAAATTCTTAGAGGAATTCTAGTACCGGTATCAAGGTCTCTCCCGCCTCGGATGCTGGTACGGAAGACGCCGACCTTGCTATTACCGGCGACTCGATGGACAAGTTTTGTCGTCGAGCCAAAAACGATCCCAGATTCACCGAACACCCGCTATGTCCTTGGAGGTACCACGCCTCCTATGGCTTCGACGTCGAGATTGATTTTCTCGACAAGTTGGGGGGGTACATGCAGACCTCGCAGTCACCAAAGGATACTCCTGGGTAGAGCGCAGGAGGGGGAGGAAATTCTCACTATTATCAAGAAATTGATGTGAAGCGGGGGATTGAAAAAGAAAAGAAAAAAAGAGATAACCATGCTTATTCCATTGTCTTCTCCGTTTTTATTGTAATGTGAATGAAGGAGATAATAATAGTTAGCATCCGACATGGTGAACGTAGCCCTCTACCGTAGATACTACATGCATATCTAGTCCTCCAGCTACTCCATCGTAGCAAAGAAAAGACCCGTATGAAAAACATCCTTCATTAATCATGCATGAAACGCAAGAAAAAGAAACCACAAGTAGCCCTACCTAACAAGATTGCAGAAAACACAGAGAAGTGTCGACAATCTCTGTCGGCAAACTTGAACCCTTCCGTATTTCCAACCAATAACTCTCCAATCTAGTGTCAGAGTGATTTCATGATAAATGGAACCTGCGGCCCAAGCTTTGCATGAGCAGCATATTTCGCCTGTCTCTCCATAGCCCTCTTCGTCCTCCTCTCCAGCCGCCCACTACCACTCGGCTGTTACATCAAACTCTCCTACTACCGTAGTACACATTCTTCAGTAAAGGCCTGCTTCATACCACAAAGGCTATTTTAAGCAAACACTGAGGTTAATGATTACGAGGATAACCTCGGCTACGGTATCCCCGTAAACGATATAGTCATCACCATACCACCTAAAGGTTCCCTGCTTGGGGAAAATCTAAGATAGGTTCCTGATGAACCGGCACATGGGATTTGACAGGAAAGACAGTATAAAAGCCAAGATATAGAACTTGACGTCTCGAGCACAACCATATCATACATGAGCAATACATCCAATACGGTACTCGAGTACACAGCATGAGTCATGTATGAGTCACGAAGATTCTTAAGAACAGGAAGAGAGGATTACGTAAAAATTGACACCATCGACCTTTTTCGCCGCTCTCCTCCTCTTCCTACGTTACCCATATAATAATATAGAAGTAAATGTTGGGACAAACAGGGGCCCTTATTACCATTGGAGGTAAAAAAGTTATTCAATTTTGTAGGAACAATGCTAGAAAGGGTAAAAGGAATAGTCTATTTGACATCTTGAACCCCCTTTCCCGCCCCATCATTTACGGTATCATACTCGCGCGGCCGAGTTGAAGCCGGACACCTAAGGTAGAAATTCCCATACAAAGTGACCAGCGGCCAGCTTCAATTCGGTAGGCCGAGTACCGGTACCTCTATACCCGGATATGGCATTTCCTTCCTTCCTTCCTTCCTTCCTTTCCTCCACCAGTCCAAAATTTCTATTCTAGGCAGTGGGATGGTATGGTGATGGTGATGGCTGTGGCGCTTGGCACTACAACAATAACTTAACACCACGGATTTTAACGTACGAGTAAAAAATGAATCCAAAAAAGCAACGGAATGGTTGTTTTTCCCATAGCATCGTTACTCATAGTTCAAAACCATCACACTTGGGCTACCAGTCCCCAAGGAAGGGAGGAAGGAAGGAAGGAAGGCAGGAATAAAGGGCCAAGTCCCGCAATTTTTTTTTCTCTTAGTCTACGCTCGAGTATGATACATACAATAAAACAGAACTACGACAGACAGGCACCAGCAGGTCAGTCCAGGAAGAAATACTATCGCACTAATATCACCACGAAACTAGGATATACTTGTAATTCGGCGGTTTTGTGGTGTACTCGAGCACAGTAGCGTAGCATAGTTGTCAAGTAAGGTACCGACAACTTGACACTTGTTACTTGCTATACCTGCCATATTGGGGAATACGCGCGCTCGCCCGTTCGTTGGGGCTTTTTGCGATACGATACGATATTGTACGGTGGAGTGCAGTGGTTAGGGTACAAGTAGCCATCCCAACATCCCACACTTCGGGAGTAGGAGAAAGTCCATGAGTCTCGTGGGGTTAAATTTCGGGGACTACATCTAAGATGGGTTATCCCCTGAAGCCAGGAATAAAATGAGTGGAATGGACAAGAACCGGTGGAGTTGGTTGGTTGGTTGGTTGGTTTGTACTGTACTACCGGTAGTACTGTTACTGTCACTACACCGCACGATAACGGTACATACAGCACAATAGCCTACTAGCAGGTAAGTGCAGTGCCAGTACCAGTACACTACTGTAAGGCACTTCCGAGATACGATGGATATTTTTGATCTCCCCCTGCTTCCGATGTTGAGGGCTGAGGTGGCTGTACTAGTACTAGGGTACTAACTTGTACCTTGCGGAAGGGCATATCCGTATCTGTCTGAGCGGTAGTTTATGCATGCATGTGTGTGGGTGGGTGTGATATTGGCAATTTCTCTTGTTCGACGCTACTGTGGTATGGACAAAAATGGGATGAACCGATCAGGGATAATTACTACTTGCACTGCACTTGTAACTTGTACTAGTACACAGTGGTTCATGATACGAACTGTGCGGTGCGGACAACCGGTGCCTTCACAAAAGGTACCGTATGGGAATCACTACTTTAGGCCACGTTCTCGTATAGTGCTCCTGCGCTGCGTATTGGGGGTCGGGTACTGGGCTGGTGGTGTACGGTAGCGAGTGAGTGGGTGATATAATACCGGTAGGTAAACACGGCTTTTCTAATGCCTGATATCCTCTATCAGGGGCAATGGTCGCTCCCGTGATATCCTCCTTCCTTCCTTTTGCTTTTTTGTTTCAGTGTTTGTGCTAGTGAATGAGGACCCGGGTAATGATTCTGCCTGCTGAAAATGTTAGTGATATGGTGGTTTAGGTTTGCCTGGTGTGATACCGGTAGAGGTTATGCAAAGGTTTAAACAAACATGAACTTTGATTACCATATCTTGTTTCATGCAGGGTATAGTGGACTCCCGTATCATACCGGCACTGCACGGTACTCTTGCCGTTAATGATAACACGGAAGGAAAAACATATCGTGTACCCTCGTCCTCGCCCCCAAGCATCTAATTCCTGTTTATTCGATCAGTCGATCAGTCCAGGTGGTCTAGTGCATTTCGATCACGAATCCGCCCACGGATACGGGAGTACCGGTAACGTGATTACTTCGTCGCATAAGTAATGCAAAGTGTACTACACAAAGTATTATTATCACCATAACTGCCCTTATGCTTTTACACATTCGTCGTCGTCCGTGGGACGGAGAGTCGGTAAGTGAGTAAGCTTCAAGTGTAACGGCAACGCACAGTTTCTAACCTATTCTGTGGGGAATCGGGCTAGGGATGATCGATGGATGATATCCCGTGACGCGCCCGATTTTAAGATCTCGACCATCTGTGCAAGGTGAGTGAGTCGGGTTGCGGAACCGGGTGTTGCACGCGCGCGGGGTTGAGTGGGGATTGCTGCGTGAGCAAGGCAAGACAGGACATGTCAGTCAGTGGACAAGCATGTGGGGGGGGGG
>Ga0307507_10006699_pt1 | contig 17399 bp, 4 predicted proteins | sample 7_EM_MG_FD_207223 | JGI IMG/M metagenome (GOLD analysis project Ga0307507, IMG submission 207223) | Populus trichocarpa ectomycorrhiza microbial communities from riparian zone in the Pacific Northwest, United States - 7_EM | ecosystem: Host-associated > Plants > Roots > Unclassified | place...
GAATGGCGTAAAGCTAATGGACCTAAGTGGTACTAAAGAAACCTAAAGGTGGGGAAAGAAACTATAAAAACCTAGAGGTTAAGGATTAAGTAATTAAAGGACCTAGGAGTAGAGGCTAAACCAGGGATCTTAATAGCAGAAGACGTTTAGGCGGACTCTATAGCAAGAAAAATAGTTTAAAGATAGGGCTTATATAAATTATGGAAAATAAGGTCATTTCGCCAGAGACTATAGAGGTGGTTAGAGTAACCACGTGGTAAAGGGAACTAGGCTAGTAAACAGCCCGTATATATAAAGGGACGACGGTGCACTATAAGGAATAAAAGAGTGTTTAATTAACAGTTTTGCGTATTATTATAATAATGCATGCCAAATTCATAAGGACGCTAAGTATGGCGCAAGCTATTAGCTATAGGAGCTATTATTATCTAAGTTTAAAGAAACCAACAAACCAGCTTATAAATCGGATATTAAAGATAATAAATTTAATATAGGCGAAGCATTTACTAATAATAAGGTAATAAAGGCAGCTTACTAAAAGTATATAGACCTTAGAGAAGTTAAAACAGAAGCAGAAACTAAGACCATTATAGAATAGGGTTCAGTAACGGATGTTATAACACTATTAGATACAATTTCCATCACTTTATAAGACAATAGGAGTAACGTTTAGAAGAAACTAAGTAAGTAGATAACTACTAGTACTAGCTTATTACTTAATAAAGGCAAAAGGCTATAGGCTTAAGATTCTTAAGACAAGATAAGACACACCCAAGGACCTATAACAGACGAAAACCGATAGGAAAGGGCAGCAACTTAGTTTAGTAATAAACGAATAAGTATAGGACGCAAGTTTAAGAACTATAAGTTTAGGGAACGAATAAGAATATTAGCAATTCTAGGTAAACGCAGTGTTTAGCCTAAAGATTGAATAGTTAATACTAGGATTAAAAAGCAAAACGACTATAAAGATCTAGCTACAAGACGCAGAAAATAAGAAACTATGGATAAGTTTAAAATAAGAATTATTGCATAGCAGGAGTAAAAGCTAGACAAAAGGTCAGCTATACTAGGTTGTATAAGGGACAGAGCACCTATATAAAGAGTTACTAATAGGCTAAGTGCAGGGATACCTAGGGTAAAGTAGTTAGATAAACTAGAACAAGAAGAGGATCTAGATATTTTAACCAGGTTTAAAGAAAGATATACTAAAGGATATTATAATGTAGTAATAATAAGGTACTTTCTAATAGATAAACCATACACACTAAACTAGTTATATGGAAAGTAGTATAGGCAACGACACAACGATAAATAGGAAGATTTCTATATATAGCTAGACGAAAAAGTTATCTAAGACTAACCCATTATAGAGAAACGCATGAGTTATATTAAAGGAGTATTAATTATAATGTTAAGGAACCTAAAAGAAGGATCCAGGGACTAGAGAAATAAGCAATAAATCTTAGTATCTATAGCAGAGATACTAGTAGTTAGGTTAACTAGGTATAGGTTTAAACTTAAGAATAAAGATAAACTAAGAGTTAACCTAAAATATATAGTGTATTATACACTATTATGGATAGCTTGTATAGATAATATGTGCAACATATATAGGGCACCTAAAGATAAGAACCGGAAGTACCTAGTAAGGATATATTAGGCACTAGAGGAAAAGCGGTTCAGTAATACCAAGTATATATATAGTTGGCACCTAGTAGAAGTATAAGGTCAAGGAGACTTAATACTTTAACTAGGAAGATTCCTTATGGAAGAATACCTAGATAGATAATAGTGGTAAAAGTGCCCAGAGAATACTTGTCCATAGCATATAGAGAAAAAGAAATAAACTAAGTATTAGCTAAAGTTGGACTAAGTATAGGCAGGATTTAGCAGCCAACAGTTAGGAAAAGGGGAGGCGTATAAAACTAGAGGGAACTAGTATTAAAGCCTTAAACCCTTAAAGGAATTTAAGGACAACACCTAAATTTATAAATTAAGTGGCAAGATTAGCAGTTTAAAGCGTTAGTAGATAGTAGAGTAACTAGAAACCACATATTACTAAAGGCAGTGGAAAGGATAGGGTTACTATATAGATAGAAGGAACACCTATATCTACTTATAACAATTTTAGGAGATTAGATAGCCTATAGAGGAGGCATTATTAATCTTAAAATAGGACCTATTTAGTTAACTATTAAAGGGAGACTAGTTAGAATATCTTTTAATATCCTACTGTTAGGACAGGATAAGGCAATACTAGGAATACCTTAATTATAGGAGTACAATCTAAAGATCAATTAGGTTATAGGTTAGGTTAATATTAAAGATACTTAATAGCGTAAAGTGCAATAGTAAACTAAGTTGGTATGGTACCAAGTTAGAGCGACATATAAAGAGACTAAGTAAGGCTTAAGTTATATACCAAAGAGATACTATAAGTATGGTAAAAAGTTATAGTTACTAGAAAGTAAAAAGCTGTTAGAGCATGTAGCTTGGGACTATAAAATAGAATTAAAAGAGGGAATAAGTCTAAAATTCTTTCTAATCTATAAGCTTACTAAAACAGAGTTAGTAGCGCTTAAGGAGTTTATTTAGGAGAACTTACATAAGGGATATATCAGACCATTATAGTTATTAGTAGGATATCCAGTACTATTCATCCCAAAGAAAAACGGAAAACTTAGGATGTGTATAGACTATAGACAGTTAAACAGTATTACTAGGAAGGATAGGTATCCTTTACCCTTAATTAGCGAAATTTAAGACAGGATAGGTAACGCAAAGATCTTTATAAAGATAGATTTAAGGTGGGCATACCATTAAATTAGGATCAAGGAAGGCGACAAATAGAAGGCAGCCTTTAGGTTAAAGAAAGAACTATATAAACTATTAGTTATGCAATTTAGGCTTATAAACGCACTAGCAACGTTCCAGAAGCGAATTAATAGTGTATTAGGAGAATACCTAGATGAATTTGTTATGGTATACCTTAATAACATTATTATCTACTTAGAGAGTAAGGAAGAACATAGAGAACATATTAAGTGGGTCTTAAAGAGACTATAAAAAGAACAGATGCTAGTAGTAATTAAGAAATGCAAGTTCTTTACCTAGAAAACCGATTTTATTAGATTTATTATTAAACTAGGCTAACTTAGTATAGATCTAAAAAAGATTAAGGCTATAGTGAATTGGTAAGAACTAGAGAATATTATATAGTTAAGATCGTTTTTAGGGTTTTACAATTACTGTAGAAGGTTTATAGCGTAATAGTTATAAAACATTAAGCCATTTACGCGGTTAATAAAGAAAGATAAACCGTAGGTATAGGGAAAGGAATAATAAGAACTATTTAAGAGAATTAAAGAGTTATTTACCTAAGAGCCAGTTCTTAAGATCTATTAACTAGGTCTAGAGACGATTGTAAAAATAGATATATTAGACTTTATACTAGGGGCATGCTTTATATAGAAATATTAAGATAGATAGCACTTAGTGGTATACTATAGTCGGAAAATAACACTACTAGAGTTAAACTATAACATCTATAACAAGGAGTTGTTAGGTATAGTTACAGCACTTAAAGAATAGAGAGCATTCTTACAAGGCATAGAAAAACCATTTATAGTTAAGATAGACTATAAGAACCTTATAGGATTCCTAATAATAAAGGAACTCAACCAAAGACAGGTTAGATGGGCGGAAATGCTTATAAAATACTATTTTAAAATTTAGTATACTAAGGGTACAGACAATGCATAAGCAGACACTTTAAGTAAAAAGGCTAAACTATAAAGTAATAAAAAGCTATTGGGAGCTTTATTGTGAAAGAATTAAAACGGATTAATTAGGTATAATTATCCAAAGATTATAGTAACCAAGGAAAGTCAGATCTATAAATTACTAGAAAGTAATTAGATACAGAAAATCCAAGAAGTATAGGTAGAGGATCCAGACTTAGAGCAATATAAAAATAGAGAAGCAATATATATACCTAAGTTTATTGTAGAAGAATTTGTTAAGGAATTCCATAAGGGAATAACACAAGAATATAATGGAGCTATAGGCTTAGTGTTAAGACTTTAAAAAGAGTATATTATTTAAGGAATCTAGGGACTAGTAAGATAAGTTATAAAGAAATATCTAGATTACTAAAGAAATAAACTAACAAGGTATAAGCCGTATGGAGGGCTATAACCTATTAAGACACCAGGAAGACCATAGGAGGTTATATTATAGGACTTTATTATTAAGTTACCAAAGTTAAGAGATCCTATTATAGGATAAGATTATAATATAATCTTAGTAATAGTAGATAAGCTAACAAAGTGGGGATACTTTATAGCATACACTAAAGAGATATTAGTAGAAGATGTCGCTAGAATCTATATAAAAGAAGTATTTATAAGACATAGAGTACTAGATAAGATTATATTAGATAGAGATCTAAGATTTATAGCAGTATTTTAGGAAGTGTTTCTGGCAGAATAAGGAGTTTATATAGTAATATCTACAGTATATTATCCGCAGACGGATAGATAAACGGAAAGACTAAACTAGATACTAGAGTAGTATTTAAGGCATTATATTAATTACGCACAGAACAATTAGGTATTGTTATTACTAGTTATATAGTTTATATACAATATAACACCACAAGAAGGAATAGGGACATTACTATTTAAGGCGAATTACGGGTACGAGCTAAGGACATCATTATTACTATATTAAGTAAAAAAGACAAGTAGCACAGCTAAGCAAAGAATAGAGATATTAATAAATCTTTATATAGACCTTAAAGAAATAGCTAAACTAGTACAAGAATAAATAAAAAGGTACTATAATGCTAAGAGATCTAAGGGACCAGATCTTAAGGAGGGGGATAAAGTGTAGCTACTATATAAAAATTTTAAGAGTTAACAACTAAGTAAGAAATTGGACTATGTTAGACTAGGACCTTTTAAAGTTAAGTAAAGAATTTTATTAGTTATGTATAAGTTAAACCTACTAGCTAAAATGAAAATCTACCTTATATAATATATCGCAATGCTAGAGCTAGTATATGGAAATGTTAAGCCACTAGTCTATAAAGCAGATATATATAGAGGACAAGAGGAAAACAAATGGCAAGTTTTAAAGATTATTAGTTATAAGAATGTAGATGACGAAACATAGTATAAAGTAAAGTAGATAGGCTATAGTAAGACTACCTAGGAACTACTAAGTAACTTAAAGAACGCTATAGGAAAGGTATGGGAGTATTAAAAGAAAGTAGGTTAGGTAATATTAATAAAGAAGGATTGCTAAAGAATAAGTTACCTAAGGGGGACCTAAGAGGAGCAATTGCCAAGCTACTTAAAGTTATTTCCTTTATAGAAGGAGAGCCAGTCCTTTTATTACCTAGCTTAGATAAACCCTATTAAACCAGTTTCCACTCCTTAGAACGGACCTTCTTACGCACTTTCTTAAGACGAAGAAGATAGGTAGAGGCCAATAAACGGGCTTTAAGGGCACGCTGTTAAGTAGCTATAGCCTCCTACTCCGCTTCCTGTGAATAACAAAGCTTATTCAAGGCGCTTAAGAGCTCACCATTAAGCTTTATAGCGGCAGATTGAATACGAGACCCTATAATAAGTTACTTAGGAAACTTAAAGACTATTAAGAGTTATAGGACGCGCATACTTAGCGTTAGAGATAGAGCGAACATCGCAAGACAATTAAATGTTTGCTTTAGTGCACTCCAAATAAAACAAGGGTTGTTAAGATAAAGGACTTACTATTATAATATATACTAACCCCGCTTTCGCATAACAAGAATATAGAGACGATATTATCTTACTAAGCAATAGTATGGCAGCCATGGTGCGAGCATAATACTACGCTTATAAAGAAGAAGAAGCTTTAGGTATAATAAGTAAGGATATTAACTAAACTAATTAAACGGATATTACACCTCTAGTAGATGACTTAGAGATATTAGGAATCTTTAAGGACGAAGATAAAAAGGAGGGAGATAGTGTTACAGATGCTTTAAGTACAATGTTATAACTACTTAGGGAAGAGTTATAGGAAGCTAGTTGGTTAATATAGGCACGGTCTAGGATGGATCCAGTGGAACTATATAATAAGGAATAGTAAGCGAGTTACATAATGTTATACGCGGTGTATAGAGTATACGTAGTGTACGCTATATATAATATATATAACACGTACCTTACGTATAAGAGAGGATTTCTTAGGAGTATGGTTATATATTTAAAGGACCTTAGTCCCTACCATAGATAGTTCTCTCCTTGTAGTAAATCTTAGAATATAATTAGAGTTAATCTATTGGGCAACTACTCCACTAGTTATTATTATGTTGTTGTTTTGTTCTTACCTATATACCTAGCCTAATAATAGAACCTACCGTAGTTCCTGCTATAAGGTTCCGTTATATAAACTATATAAACTTCTTAACTTAATAATATCCAACTATAGAAGGTAGTTTGTTTTAGACTTCTAGCAAGCTCTATATAAATAATTAAGTATTTAAATATAACTCTTAACCGTATTTTATCTAGAGATAGATAGTTAAACTAAAATTGTAAATGCGATTATAGAATAATACCTATAAATATACTACTCCTACCTATAAGACGACTAGGAAAAATGGCTGTCTTTAGCTAAGTTTAGTATAAATAATATAATAAATATATTAATAGGCGTGACGCTATTCTACGCGACCTATGGATAAGACCCTTAACTTAGATTTAAACTATAACCCAAAATTAATATAATAGGACCTATAATTAAACAGATCTAGTTAATTAACGCTTATAACTTTACTAATTAAATAAAGTAATTAATATAACTACTATAAAGTGAATTAATGTACGCTTAAATAGTATAGGAATAGTATATAAATAAAAAATAAGCTCCCATATAGGACTTTAAGGAAGGTAATATAGTTTACCTAAATATATAAAACCTATAGACTTAACGGCCCTTAAAGAAACTTAATTAGAAGTTTGCGGGCCCGTATTAAATTAAGAAGAAACTAAGCCTATACGCCTATAAGCTTAAACTACTAACTAAGATAAAAACACACCTAATGTTTTATATAAGCTTATTGCAACCTTTAGGGGATAATCCTATAACTTATAAAGTGCCGCCGCTACCTCCCGTAATTATTAATAATAGTAATAGTTCTTACTTTATTAACTTAATTAATAATATATAATGGAAAACACAATCTAAATAATTTAAACTTCTTATTAAGTGAAAAGAATATAAAATATAAACCTAGGAAACCTATAACTAGATTAAGGCTAACGCGCCTTCCTTAGTAAAAGAATTCTATAAGGACTATCCTTTATAGCCTACTTTAGCTAAATGGACACAATATAAAGGTAAATAACTGCTACCTAATATAAAGACACGAAACACAATAGTAGGAAACTTAAAATTAAAAAGAACTTAAACTATATTACAACGCTTATAAGGCAATAAGTTATAAATTCTTAACTAAATTAAATTGTTTTAGACCTTTGGCTAAAGGAGGGGGTTCTATAACGGGACTAGCCCAGTTATAGTAGGAATGTCTTAGTGAAATACTTAATAGATAAATTCTAACGCTTTAATTAAATTCTGCTAAATTCCGCTAACTTAATTAAATTCTACCAAGTTCTACTCTTAATCAAATTCCACTAAATTCCACTAATGTAATGGAATTTGGTTGAAACCCATTAAAATCCGCGTGGGCTTATGCCTACGCGTCTGCTGCTAAAACCCCAAATATTTAGTTATAAGTTTCCTATGTTCCTTTCTCTTCTTTACGTAACGTCTTGTACTTAGTAAAAGCTATATACTCCTAGATTGGATGGAAATTATATCGTTCCTTTAAATCTTCCCTAAAGCCTTTTCGCGCCCTTATAATAACCTATTGCCTAGATAGTATAACAACCCCCTATTACCAATTTAGATTGCAAAGGATAAAAAATAGAAAGTTAAAGAGATCTTAGTAGTTAAGAAGGACTATAGTACCTTAAAATACCATATAAGCTAGGTAGGTTATAACGAAGATCTAGAATAGTACCCTGTATCTAATTTTAAGTACTCTCCCTATAAGCTATAAGATTTCCACCTAGCCTACCTAGACCTCCCTGGACCACCACGCAAATTAGACAGCTGGATTAAATGCTAGGAAGAGGGGTTAGATAACTATAATAATTTAGACAATAATAAAGAACTTGGATAAAGCCTAAGGGCAGGCTTTTTTAGGAGGGGGAGGTAATATAATAGTGCTAGGGCGCGTTACCTACTAAATTCTGCCATATTCTGCCACCTGTTATATTATTGCATACTATCTAGTACTATTTCTTACTATTAGCTTGCCTACTATTAGCTTATCTACTACTAGCGCCTTGGCGGCTCGCGCTACCTATTTGTTGATACTAGCCTTTGTGACCCCCTTTCCTTCTCCTTAGCTTAGTATCTTGTATAATAGCAATCTACAAGCTTTGGTTTAGAAGCATTTATATAAGCCCGTCACAAGAATGGTTATAAATATTAATCGCTATATATAAAACTGTAACAACTACTATAGGTCTACAATTCTATAAGATAAGACCCTAGGACTATTAAAACCACTCCTAATACCTAAGCGCCCCTAGTAGTATATTTCTATAGATTTCTATAAGCTATCTATAGACCGTAACGAATATAATATAGCTATAGTTATAGTTAACCGCTTTAACAAGCGCCCGTTCTTAATCCCTTATTATAAAAATATTAATACTAAAAAGGCGGCTTAACTATATATCTACTACGTCTACTAAATTTACGGACTACTAGATATTATTATATCTAACTATAGGCCACAGTTTATATCGGCTTTTTAAAATAAGTTTACCTAGATCTTAGGTATTAAGCTAAAGCTTTCTATAATATATTACCCCTAGACAGACGGCTAGACGGAGATTATAAACTAATATTTAGACTAGAGACTCTAACCCTTTATTAACTACTTTTAGGATAATTAGGCTAAACTGCTACCTCTAATAGACTACGCTTAGACTACGCTACCCTATAACTTTATAGGGGTTGTACTTATCCAGCTAAAAATAGGGTATTTACCCTATATAAGCTTTAACTGGGAAAGACCGAAAGGGCTATAAACTGTACGCGAAAAACTATCTTATAAGAAAGCACAGCATTACGCAAAACGCTTAGAAGAAGCCTAGAAAGTAGCCTATATAAACCTAGAAAAGGCCTAAAAATTAATAAAATAGTAGGTAAATAAGTATAGGTATAAGCCTAACTTTACTATAGGCAATAAGATCTAGGTTATAATAAAAAACTAGAAGATAAAACGGCCTAGCTATAAGCTAAACCATTAGATAGCAAGAGAGTATAAGGTCCTTAAAAAGAGAGGCAACTTATATAAAGTAAAGCTATAAATAACCCATTGTCTAGATAAAAGAATAAACCGCCCCTACTAATTTAAATTAATGGCGATCATAAATAGGAAATTAAAGAAATACTAGCCTGTAAACTTGTAAGGGGAACGCTAAAATATTGTATTAGTTAGAAAGGATATAACCTAGATCCCACTTAGTACCCTATATAGAACTTTATAGATAGTCTCTATAAGCTTAAATAGTTCTATAACTAATACCCTAATAAGCCTGGACCCCTAAAGTACCTTAATAAGTAGATAGAGTACTAGTATAGCGAAGATAATAAGCTACCTATTAAGTATAAAGATAAGAATACCCTATGGACGTAATACGGATATATAAAGCCTAAGGGCAGGCTTTTTTTAGAAGGGGGGGGGGGGTAATATTACGGCGCTGGTGGAAAATAGTAGATTGTGGCGGATAGTTGCAGTTACGTAACTCGAGGGCCGCATAAAACCTTAAGCGGCACTGCTATTTTTCTCCTTTCCTTTCTCTAGCTTTAGATCCTTGTTTATAGACAATCCAATTATATAAGCTTGCGCGTCCCTCTTACTATACTCGTGCCTTGATTAACTAAGTCGCTAATATAGGCTAGGTATATAGGCAAACAAGAAGTTAATAATATAATAATAATTAGTAAAGTAGTTACCTAATAGATTAACTCTAATTATATTCTAAGATTTACTATAAAGAAAGAAACTATCTAAGTAAGGACTGTAGTCCTTTAAATATATAATATTCCTTATAGATCCTATAGATCTTATATACTAAACTAGTAATATAATCTATTATATTACTTAACTACCCTTTATCCCATAGTTTAACTAGTTCTAACACCCCCCGCGCTAATACCACTAGTTTATTTATATTTTCCCTAAGTAGTTATACTACTACTAATATAAGGTCCGTAATACCATCCCCCTTCTCTTTATCTTTATCCTTAAAGATATTCTATATCTTTAAGTTGTCTATTAAAGGTATAGCATTCCTGTCTTTAATTTAATAACCTTTATTATTCCTAATACCTCCTATTAGATCCTCTGCGTCTAATTATTATATATACGTAATTTTAACAATTCTTTTATTAGGTAAAATTATACCTTCCTATTCTTATTATATGGAGGAAAAGTTAGTATATATTGCGATTATAGCTTCGTTTAGTTACTGACCTTTTTCTTACGCTAAATATATAAAATTAAACATACGGTTATCTTGCGATATTTAATCCGTCTCTAACGCTAAGTATATACGTCTTATTATTCTCTATAGGTATTTAGTACCTTATTAAATTTATTATAGGGTTTTAGATTTAATCCGCTACTAAAAAGCTTACTAGTAAACTATTAGCTACTTTTAAAGAACTACGCTATGCCCATATAGCGGAATTAGAAGCTGCCTCTATTTATTTTACTACCTCTATTTATAAATAAAAAGCCCTAAAGAATTAAATAAACGCCTCCGCTTAGTTAGTCCATCTTAAAAAGGGTTATAAGAAGGTTTACTTAGAGGAATTCTATCTTACTAAATAGGGTTTTTATAAAATGGAAGAAGATAAAAGAAAGTATTTATATTTACTAGGAATGGAAACAACTTTAAGTATTATAGTAGTTACTCCTCTTAGGTCCCCCTTAAATAACTTATTCTTTTATAACCCTTTTTTATTAATACTGCCTAACTTAATTTCTTCTAATACTCCTACACCTTTTTTATAGCGTTTTTTAGGGTTTTTAGTAGCTTTTAGGTAGTCTTATTATAGCCTATCCACTTAACCTTATACCATATTTTATTCTTAATATTCTTATAACTAATAATCTTTAAAACCTCCTATTTATCTTCTTCTTATCCTCTATATATATCTACCTTATAGACTGGTGGCCTAATATCTCCATATACTAGTTCTAGTATTATAATATACTATATAGGGTAGATTTTTATCTTTTTTAGTAAGTTAAGTCTATACGTAACTTTTAAGGTCTTTATTATAATTGTAAATGGTCCTGGTCTAATATGGTCTAACTTCTTACTTAATTATTAAATTTTTAAATTTTTATATAGTAGTTATACTTTATCTCCCTCTTTAAGATCTGGTCCCTTAGATCTCTTAGCATTATAGTACCTTTTTATCCTTATTTATACTAGTTTAGCTATTTCCATAAGGTATTTATAAAGATTTATTAAGTTCTCCATTCTTTTCTTAGCTATACTATTTATTTTCTTTACTTAATATGGCGATAACAATATTCTTGACTCGTATCCGTAATTTGCCTTAAATAGTAATATACCCATTCCTTTTTATAGTGTTATATTATATATAAACTATATAACTAGTAATAATAATACCCAATTATTTTATATATAATTAATATAATGCCTTAAATACTATTCTAATATTTAGTTTAGTTTCTCTATTTATCCATCTATCTATAGGTAATATGCTATTAACGTTACTGCGCGAACCCCTTATTCTGCTAAAAATACCTTTTAAAATACCACTATAAAATTTAAAACTCTATCTAATATAATCTTTATTAGTGCTCTATATCTTATAAACACTTCTTTAATATAGATTTTAGCCATATCTTCCGCTAAGATATTTTCTATATATGCTATAAAGTAGCCCTACTTAGTTAACTTGTCTTCTATTATAAGGATTATATTATGCTCTTATTTGGTAATATAGTCCTTTAACTTTAGTAACTTAATAATAAAGTCCTATAATATAACTTTTGTAAGCTTTTATAGTGCAGGGAATTAAATAAGCAACTTAATTCTAAATCTATGGAAATTAAGTGAACTAAATATATGAAAGTAGACCCCGAACTCCGAAGTCTATAACTTAATATTTGACCATATCCATAATATACGAGGGTAGGGTCAATTCTGTCTCGGAGCCTCTTAGGCGACAATCTTGTGTCTTAGCGCAGTGCTAGTAGTCTATTATAACCTTCCATAGTCTTTCTGGTACTTTAATAGGTTATAGCCCCCCATATAGCTTATGCCTTATTAGTTTATTTTATTAGCAATCTAAATACTCTTTTATAGTTTATCTTACTAACCCCCAAATTCCGTTAATAATATATTCTTTTTAAAGTCTTAACACTAAGCCTATAGCTCCATTATGTCCTTATATTATTCCCTTATAAAATTTACTAATAAACTCCTTTACTATTAACTTTAGAATATATATCACTCTCTATTAATATAGTCCTTATATCCTAAATCTTCTTTTTATACTTTTTAGATCCTTTATAACCATTTACTCTCTAGCATCTTATAAACTTATTTTAATTCTTCTTTAGTTATAGCCGCTAGTTTTAGATAATTATACCCAATTAACCTATCTTTATCTTTGTATAATATAGCGCCTAATAGTTTCTTATTATTTTATAGCTCTGCCTTTCTACTAAGTGCGTCTACTCTTATGTTTTTAGTACCTTTAGTATACTAAATTTTAAAGTAATATTTTACAAGCATCTTTACCTATCTAATCTATCTATAATTGAGTTTTTTTATTATTAGGAACCCTGTTAGGTTCTTATAATCCGTTTTAGCTATAAATAGTTTCTCTATACCTTATAAGAATGCTCTCTATTTTTTAAGTACTATAACTATACCTAATAACTCCTTATTACAGATATTATAGTTTAGTTCCAATAGTATTATTTTTTTAACTATAGTATGCTACTAAATGCTATACGTCCTGGTGCTTTTATAGTAAATATACTCCTAGTATAAAGTTTAATACGTTTGTTTCTATAACCGTATCTAGTTTTAGTTAATAGATTTTAAGGATTAGATCCTAGGTAAACAACTCCTTAAGTTTCTTAAGTTCCTTCCTTTACTTACTTTTCTATACCTATAGGTTCTCTTTCTTTATAAGTCTTATAAATGACTTAATATTCTTTAACCACTATGTAATAAACCTTCTATAATAGTTGCAAAATTCTAAAAATAATTTTAACTATATAACGTTCTCTAGTTCTTGCTAATTAACTATAGCCTCTACTTTCTTTAGATCTATACAGATCTTGCCTAGTTTAATAATAAATCTAATAAAATTAATCTTCCTAGTAAAGAACTCGTATTTCTTAATTGCTACTAGCATCTTTTCTTCTTATAGCCTCCTTAAAACTTATTTAACATATTCTCCGTGTTCTTCTTTACTTATTAAGTAGATAATAATATTATCAAGGTATACTATAATAAATTAATTAAGATATTCTACTAATACGCTATTAATTTACTTCTAGAATATTACTAGTACGTTTATAAGCCCGAATTATATAATTAATAGCTTATATAGTCCTTCCTTTAACCTAAAGGCTGCCTTCTATTTATCACCTTGCTTAATTCTAATATAATAGTACGCCTACCTTAGATCTATCTTTATAAAGATTTATACATTACTAATCCTATTCTGGATTTTACTAATTAAGGGTAAAGGATACCTATCCTTTTGCGTAATGCTATTTAACTATTTATAGTCAATATATAGCCTAAGCTTTCTGTTTTTCTTTAGTATAAATAGTACTAAATATCCCGCTAATAACTATAATGGTCTAATATATCCCTTTTATAGGTTTTCTTAGATAAACTCCTTAAGTGCTCTTAACTTATTTTCTATTAACTTATAAATTAGAAAGAACTTTAGACTTATTTCTAGTTCCAACCCTATTTTATAATTCTATGCTATATGCTTTAACAGCTTTTTACTTTCTGGGCTTTATAGCTTTTTTACCATACTTATAGTATCTCTTTAGTATATAACTTAAGCTTCCCTTAGTCTCTTTGTATGTTACTCCAATTTAGTACTATACTATTTTAGTAGTTTATTACACCTTATAGCGTTAACGTAATCCACAAGCATGTGGCCCAGTATAAGCATGTGGCCCACTCTAAAACCCCACCAAAAACCCAAAAAATCGTTCTTTAATATCTCAACAACAGCTTAATAATAAATTGTAGAAATTTGTAATTAGACTCTCATACTTACTTTAAGACCTATATTAAAGTTTTAGAATAATTAGTGCAGCTATTATTAATATATTAAGATTTATTAAGATTTAGCTTTTAGATTTAAGCTTAATTATTATCTCTTAAGAACCACTTATTAATTACTTTAAAACTTTAATAGAGGTCTTAAAATAGGTAGGAGAGTCTAATTTTAAATTTTTATAATTTATTATTAAGCCGTTGTTAAGATATTAAAAAATGGTTTTTTGGTTTTTTGGTAGGGTTTTGAAGTGGGCTACATATTTATGTAGGCTATATACTTGTGGATTACGTTAAGTATTCTTAATATTAAGGTTAAGTCTTTAGGTTTTATATACTTAGTTCCGTTAACTGCTTTATTTAATTAGCGAAGTTAAACGACTTTTGGAGCTCTTGCTGCACCTGGCCTAAAAAGACTAAACCAACCAAAAGAACCCTGAAAAACACCCTAATAATCCCTTGAGATGCATACATCACAGGGGAGGTATAGGTGGAACGACAGTGGTACGTAGTCGCGCGCGACCGCCAGACCTATACCTAATAATAGCCCCCCACAACAACAACAAGGACGGGCGAATACCATACTAAAAAGCGGAAATACCCTAATTAAGAAGGCATCTAATAAAATACAAAGCCTATTGGACGCGTCAAGTATCTAAAACTATAGGGGAGCATCTGTTAGCTATTATAAACTAATATAGCTAGCAGAATGGCTCCAGTCTAGCGAACCTTAAGCGCCCCTTTAGTAAACCCTTAATTAAATCCTCCAACGGCTAAACAAAATCAAAGATAAATAAAACCCCCCCCTATAGGCAAACCGCACCTAGGCCGCCGTAGCTGTGTTTCTATAGTATAGGGAACCTACCCCCTAAAGACAATAACTGGGCATATAATCATAATATAACCAAATATAGAAAAGGTAGAGGAACTTAGGGGATAATCAGAAACAGAAGTTCTTATAGAGATTTACAAGAAGGTTTATAATGCCGTTGCAGTCCAACACCTTAGGAGTGGAGATATTAGAGTTACCCTAAAGGACTAACAGGTAAAGGAACGGGCTATAATGGCAGGGAACAGGTTAGGAGAGCATATTAGCATAAAAGTGCTTTATAAAGATTACCCAGTTAAAGTCCTATTAGTTCCCATAAGCCTTAGGGTAAAAAGGGGATGCTAGGCGGACAATACAGCAACTATATAGGAGATAGTAAAATAAACAAAACGCCTTATACTAGGACTTGTAATTACCCGGATCTAATAGCTTTAATAGGAAAATACAAACTAAGCATATAATAAGAATAATAAAAGGATATAAGGGGCGCTAGAGACTTACTAGGGAGATAATAGACGAATATATAGCTCCCTTATTGTCAGTGTATATATACCAGGAATGCAAAAACTCCTTATCCAAAAAGGAATAATTATAAATGGCCTTATATATAATATAAGGCTCTACAACCACAGACTATACCTAGAACAATATTATTGCTGTGTATAATAGGGACATACCTAATCCATATACGCAGTATAGGTGTGCTGCGGCCACTATATAGGCCCCTACAATATAAGATAATGTATAAATTAAAACTAAATAAAATGCGTAAACTGTTACCAAAGTACACATAAGGCGTAGGAGAGAGAAGACTGCATTAAATATAGGAGACGGAAGAAAAGGGCTTAACAGCTATAGAAACAACTACATGCTAGGTTATATAAATGGAAACAATAGGCGATAAGCTAGGGGGATATAGGTGTCTTCCTAGCGTTTCCTACCTTTAACACTAGGGGGCTAAGCTAGCCATCCCAAGCCTTAACGGGCTAAAAGCGATGCTGTGTAATATTACCAGACCAAACAGGGATATAAGGGACATATGGGATATAAGGAAGAGGACACCTAGTAAGAAGACCCCTATAGACGGCTATAGCAAGTTCAAGGCTGGGATAGTTAAGAATTAAATTTAATGCGGTAAATATAACACATATAGCTGGCTTATAAGGGGTATATAGCTAACTGGCGAGAATGGGGGAAGAACTAGAGGTAATAATAGACTTAGATTTAGAAAGGCTAGTAGGAATATAAGATATAGAAATGGAAAGCTCTATATAAAATAAATAGTGGCCAGGGAGTAAACACAGGAGATAGAAGTTCTGAATATTTTAGAGAAAGTGGAAATGGAAGAAGCGAGGAGTAAAGGAGAGGTAAAGGACCCCTACTAGGGGTCCGCTACTTGACCATTATATAGTATAACTACGGCAATACGAACTACTATCTAGTAAGGCCCCTACTAGATAGTCTAGACCTAGAGAAACACCATATTCTTGCTATATAAGAGCCGTATTATAATACCTATATATAATTAACATACTGCCCCTAAGGATTCCAGCTCCTATATAAACCAAAAGCAGCCACACATATATGCTTTATAATTAGCAAAAATATCAGCCTTACCTTATAGTTATAGCAGGTAGTTAACTTAGATATTACAGTTATAACCATCTAGACATACAGAGGACTAGTATAAATTATTAATATCTATAACCCTAGGGTTAAAGGGGTAGTATAGACAGAGAACATTATATCTATAATAAGCTTACTAAAAACTGAACACGTAGAGTTTATCCTACTAGGAGATATAAACCTCCACCACCTATAGTGGGGGGATATTTATATTGCTGCCGATTAATAGGCAGAGTGCCTACTAAGAGCTATAAATAATAGGGGCCTTAAGCTAGCTACTCTCCTAGGTGCAATTATATGGCAATAGGGCACTGCCAAAAGTACAATTAACCTTATAATTATAGACAAAAACCTATACCAGAGACTTAAAAGGTGCTCCCCTAAAGAAGAATAGGCACTTACTTTAGACTATATCCCTATCCAGATATAACTAGATCTGGACATTAAGGCGCAACTAAATAGTAAAAGATACGCAATAAGGAAGCTTAATATAGATAGCTTCCTTAATA
>Ga0307507_10006700_pt1 | contig 17397 bp, 23 predicted proteins | sample 7_EM_MG_FD_207223 | JGI IMG/M metagenome (GOLD analysis project Ga0307507, IMG submission 207223) | Populus trichocarpa ectomycorrhiza microbial communities from riparian zone in the Pacific Northwest, United States - 7_EM | ecosystem: Host-associated > Plants > Roots > Unclassified | place...
CCAGCGAGACGGCGGCGGCCTCGGGGTCCTCGATCACGGTGACGTCCAGCATGCGTCCACCGTCTCACCGAACACTTTTTTTGTCCAGGGGGGTGAGATTGTCGGTGGGGGGGGGTGCCGGGGCGGGCTGTCGGGGGGAGTTGCCGGGGGGGGCCATTCTTGGCGGGTCCCGCTCCGCGGGGGGGGCGACGCCACGACGCCACATCGACCAGGGGGACCCACTGATGAGCGCCGACCCCTCGGCCCGACCGCCCGCTCCCGCCCCGGCGCCGACCGAGAGCGAGCGGATCGCCAAGGAGAAGCGGCGACTCGGCATGATCAGGGAGTACTGGAACCAGCTCTGCGGCATCGTTCACGTCTGGCGCGAGAACGACGGTTACGACATCGCCCGGTGGCAGCAGGCGACGTACCTGGACGCGAGCGCCGAGGCCGAGCACCACCGGTACCGCGCCGAAGCCCCGTGATCAGTCGGGGACGAGCCCGAGGGCGTGGTCGTAGCGGCTGACCGTCGTGCTCTTCAACCCCGGCCAGGTCTGGACGCGTTGCCACAGCGCGGTGGCGGAGCCGATGCCGTCGCCGGGGGCCGCGAGGGCCTCGATGTGGGACTGGGCGCTGTCCCACTCGGCGTAGTTGAGGACGCGGGTGCCGTCGGTGGAGAGGTGGAAGTGGGCGGAGATGCCGCCGGGGTGCGGCGCGGGTTCGTTCTCCAGGGCCTCGAACACGGCGTCCACCCAGGCGCGTTGACGGTCGGGGTCGGGGCCCTCGAACTCGATGTCCACGATCACGATGCAGCCGGGGATGCGTCCGCCCCGGTCCGCCGGAGCGCCACCGCTGCGGTAGTGCCGGTAGCGGCCGAGGCCGAGCCGCTCGATGCCCGGTACGGCGGTGTCGATCTCGTCGACGCGCTCCTGGCGGCGGGTCTTGACGAAGGCCTCGTACGCCGGCTCGCTCGTCCACTGCGAGTAGTGCAGCAGGGTGGAGGCGTCGTGGCCGGAGTACACGTGGTAGCCGAGGAGGTTGTCGGCGGGCCAGGGGCGGCGCTCCCAGGCACCGGCGATCGCCTCGACGGACTGCCGTTGGCGCAGCGGTGTTCCCACGCGCCAGGTGCTGAAGAAGGGGGCGCCGACGCGAGGGTCGGCGAGGTCGGGGTGGGAGTCGGTTCGGCGGGTGGTCATGCGGGCCTCCGGTGCTCGGTACGGGTGTGTGCACCGACCAGCCTTCAACCTCGACCAAAGTTGAGGTCAAGGCCCGCTCCCTACTGCTCCGCCCCGCCCCCTTCCAACCGCGCCAACCGGCTCTGGAACCAGTCGAGCCGGGCCTGCAACAGGGCGGCCTCCGCGACGAGTTCGGGCACACCGAGCCCTTCGGGAAGCCCGGGGTCCACGGTCGCCGCCGGGTCTCCTGAATCTCCCGGGTCTCCTGAATCTCCCGATTCTCCTGGGTCGCCGCTCCCGGCCACCACCCGCAGCCCGTCCCCGGCCAGCCGGGCGAACGTGGCGAGCGAGACGGACGTACGGCCGCGGACACAGCCCGCGCACGCGGCGGCCAGGGCGCGCCAACCGGGCCTGCCCCAACCGGCGTCGGCGAGCGCGACGGCTCGCGCGCCGCAGGCGCAGGGGCCGACGGTGGCGGTGCGGACACGCTGGCGGGCGTAGCGGAAGCCGAGTTCGAAACGGATGTAGGCGCCGAGGACGGTGATGTCGAGGAGGACCGCCGCGCGGTGCTCGGCGACGCACAACAGGGCTTCCGCGGTTGCCCGTTCGTGCACACAGTGGAAGCCGCAGTCGCAGCGCCGCGCGGGCGAACGGTGGCGGCGGCCGTAGACGCAGGACGCGTCGGCCACGACTCCGTACGGCAGCGCGCCGCCCAGCGACACACCGGTGAACCCGGCCCGGGTGCCGTCCTGGGACAGCACCGGGTGGGCGATCTTGAATCCGGTCGGCGGCTCCGTCGGACGTTCCTCGGGGAGCCGCAGCCTCATCGGGCGGCCGGAACCTCTTCGGGCGCCTTCAATTCCTTGATCTCCTCGGGGAGTTCGAGTTCTTCGTCGTGGATCTGCGGCCGCTCTTCGGCGACTCCGGTGGCCAGTGCCTTGCCGAGCTTCATGACGCCTCCCGTGACCAGGGGTCGATCAACTTCCCACGTCTGTGACCTTCCTGGCCATGGTGACCCATGAAGGGGCCAATTGGACATAGGGCCTTGACCCCGGGACGGGGGCGTCGGTAAGCGTGATCGTGGTCGCCCGCGGGCATCGTGCCCCTGTGCACACGTTCGGGGTCATCATCATCTCGGTGGTCGGTCTGTTCGTCTGGCTGCTCGCGGCGCTGCTCCTCGGCATCGCCCGGACCTACTGGAACGCACGCTGGACGCGCGCGGCACACGTCGTGGCGTCCGCGGTGATCCTGGGGGCGCTGGCGTTCGGGATCTCCCGCCTCGTCCTCGCCATTCCGGACGACGGCTGCGGATCCTCCCCCGCCCAGAAGACGAGTTGCTCCCTGGGCTAGGGCCTGTCCAGTGGATCAGGTCGCAGGGCCGGTCAGTACGGGCCGCCCCGGAAGTACACGCTGCGTTGACGGCGCGGGCGGTCGCCGCGTTCGTGGGAGGCGTCGGACCGGTCGGCGGGGGCGCTGCGTTCGGCCAGGTCCAGGAGCGTCTTCAGGCCGGTCAGGATCTCGCCTCGGTGCTCGGCGGTCTTCATCCAGGCCGGGAGCCGCGCGAACATAGCCAGGGTCGGCGACAGCCTGCCGCGCTCGCGCAACCGCGCGCCCACGTACGCCGAGAGGGCGTCGATGTGTTCCTCGTTGTAGGCCCACAGGATGTGGCCGACGCAGCGGGTCTGGAGCCAGAGCGGTCGCCGGAAGAAGGGGTCCTCGGTGCCGCCCGGCTCGGCGCCGACCAGGGCGTTGTCCCGCATGTCGGCCTCCCGGTCGGCGACGGCCCCGCACTCGGCGCACGCCAACCGGCGTGGCTGGTACAGCAGTTCCATGGCGTACCGGGGCACGGGCACACCGGGGCGCGGGACCACGAGTGCGCGGCCCCCGCAGCGGGAGCAGACCACGAGCACACGGTCGGTGAAGCGGGCCAGCGGGACTCCGTCGTCGTAGTGGCGGGCGGGATCCTCCCTGTCGCCGCGCCCCGTCACGCCGCCCCCAGCGCCTTCGCCACCGCGTCCTTGACCTCCGCCTCCGAGGGGGCCAACCGGCCCTGGAACGCCGCGAGTTCGGCGAGGGAGGTCATCGTCACACCGGGCAGGCCGCAAGCCGTGAAACGGGTGAACTCCGCAAGGTCCGACGTGATGTTGAGGGCGAAGCCGTGGCTCGTCACGCCGCCCCGATGGGGGCCCCTCCCGCTCGAGCGAAGCCGAGAGTGGGGGAGCATGCCGATCGAGGCGAGCTTCTCCCCGGCCGGGGTCCAGACGCCGACCAGGGACTGGGCGCCGGGCGGGGTGTCCCGTCGTAGCGTCTCGAAACCGAGGGTGGTGCAGGCGTCGACCAGGGCGTTCTCGACCTGGCGCACGATGTCGCCGGGGCCGCGCTCGCGGAGGTTGAGGACCAGGTAGCCGATCAGCTGGCCGGGGCCGTGGTAGGTGGCCTGGCCGCCGCGGTCGACCGGGATCAGGGGGATCGGGGAGTCGGTGGGGAGTTCGGCGGGCAGGGTGCGGGCGCTGTAGGTGATGACGGGCGGGTGGGTGAGCAGGGCGAGGCGGTCCGGGATCTCACCGGCGCGGCGCTGCCCGACCCAGCGGGTCATCCGCTCGACGGCCTCCTCGTACGGGACCTCGCCGAGGTCGATCCGCTCGATGTCACCCATGCCCATGTGGCCCGCGTCCATATGGCCTGTATCCATGTGACCCGCGTCCATGTGGCCTGTGCCCGCGTCACCCATTGCGCAGCATTCCTTATCGGTACCTGGCAGAAGAATTAAGTAGTGCTTCACTGTCGTTCTGCCGAGACTACTCCTATGACACACACGGCCCCCTCCGCCCCACCCCCTTTCGGCCGCGCCCTGTGCGCGATGATCACCCCCTTCACGGAGGCAGGGGAACTCGACCTCCCCGGTGCTCAACTCCTCGCCGCGCGGCTGGTGTCGGAGGGCTGTGACGGGCTCGTGTTGTCCGGGACTACCGGTGAGTCGCCGACCACGACGGACGCGGAGAAGTCGGCGCTGATCACGGCCGTCCGCGAGGCCGTCGGAGATCGGGTACCGCTCGTCTCCGGCGTGGGCACCTTCGACACCCGGCACACCGTGGAACTCGCCCGGCAGGCCGAAAAGGCGGGCGCGGACGGGGTGTTGGTGGTCTCGCCGTACTACAGCCGACCCCCGCAGGACGCCCTGGAGGCACATTTCCGCGAGGTAGCCGACGCCTCGGGACTGCCCCTCGTGCTCTACGACATCCCGGGCCGCACCGGCACCCGTATCGAACCGGAGACGATGATCCGGCTCGCCGAGCACCCCAGGATCGTCGCGGTCAAGGACTGTTCCTACGACTTCCTGGGCGTCCAAAAGGTCTTGGGCAGAACGGAGTTGGCGTATTACGCGGGCTGCGACGAGCACATCCTCGCGCTGTACGCGGTGGGCGGGGCGGGTTATGTGAGTACCGTCGCGAACGTGGTCCCGGCTCGACTCCGGGCGATCCTGGACGCGTTCGAGGCGGGCGACACCCCCGTGTCCGCCCGCCTCCAACAACGTGCCACGCCGCTCATCGAGTTGCTGATGGCGGCGGGACTGCCCGGCACCGTGACGGTCAAGGCGCTGCTCAACTCGCTGGGCCTGCCCGGGGGTTCGGTCCGGGCCCCGCTGCGGCCCGCCGGCCGGGATACGGTCGACGGGCTGCGGGCGGCGTACGAGGAGTTCATCGCCGTATGACCGGACCGGGCGCCAAGTCGGCGCTGTTCGTTCAGCGTTGGGCGAAGACGGGCTTCCACCGTCCGGCGCTGACGTCCGTGCTGCCTCCCAGGAAGCCGCTCAGCGGTACCTCCTTGTCGCTGCCGATGGTGACCAGCACGAGCCGCGCGTGGAACTCGCTCTTGCCCGCCCCGGAATCCCCCTTCCCGATGTCCCAGGCGACGAGCGACTTGTCGTCGGCCCAGGCGAGCAGCTCCTGCCCGTGGATCTCGGTCTTCTCGCCGGTGGCGGAGTCGATGACGTACGACGAGGTGGTCCACGCCTCCCCCGCGAAGTCACCGGCGACGTGCTTGCCGTCGGGGGACAGTCCCGCGTCGATGTACGAGACCAGGTACTTGTCGCCGTTCTGCGGCGCGGGGACCTCGGCGCCGGTGAAGTCGTAGAACAGCTTGTTGACTTCCTCGGAGGGGACGCCGGCCCAGACGTATCTGTCGTCGGAGGTAAAGGCGAAGTCCTGGCGGTTGTTGATGAGGGTGTTCAGGCCGTCCGCCCGCTGGCCGCCGACCGCGACCCCGCCCCAGGTGCTCTTGCCGGAGGCCACGTCGAAGACGTAGAAACCGGTGCGGCTCGACGGCTTTTCGGGCTCCCCGACATTGGGGTCCGCCGGTTGGAAGTTCGCGTCGGGGTTGTAGGTGTAGGTCGTGGCGACCAGTTTCCGGCCGTCGGCCGAGAACGACAGGCCACCGACCTTGTGACCGACCGGCATCCACCGCTTCACCTCGCCGGTGGCCAGGTCGAGCAGGCCGATCCGGGAGGCGGGCAGGGTGCGCTCCAGGACGGCGGCGGTCTTCATGCCCGGGGCGACGGCGACGAACGACCACTTGGGGGCCTTCACATAGGTGCCGCTCTTGCGGTCGAACAGCCAGTAGGTGCGCTCGGTGACCTTTTCCGTGGCCGACTTCTTGACCGTGGTCGGGATGTAGTAGGCGGCAAGTGCCGTGCTCCCGGCGGCGATCAGCTCGCGCGGCGGCGACTGGTCCGGGTGGGCGCTCGTCCTGTCCCGGCCCACCACGCCCGACGGTCGGACGTCGCTCTTCCCCGAGTCGAGCAGCGGCACGCCCACCGCGACGGCGACCACGGCGACCGCGGCGGCGACGACGGTCACGAGCCTTCGGGTACGGCGGCGCCGGCGGACGGCCAGCACCCAGTCGGCGAACCCCGGTCCCGCCGGGGGCTGTTCGGCGGCCTGCTCGCGCAACGTGTCGCGCAGAAGATCGTCGACGTTCACGGGCGCACCTCCACGGGCGAGTGGTCACGGGACGACCGGAATTCGGCGTCGGCCGGGCCCAGGGCGGCCAACTCCGGTGCGAGGACGCGCAGTCGGGCGAGGGAGCGGTGGGTGGTGGACCGTACGGTGCCGACGGAACAGCCCAGCAGCCGGGCCACGTCGGCCTCCGGCAGGTCCTCGAAGTAGCGCAGCACGAGGACGGTGCGCTGGCGGGCGGTGAGCCGGGACAGCGCCTCGCGCATCACGACGCGCAGCTCGGCGGCGGACGAGGCGTCCGTGTCCGCGCGGGTCTCCGGCGGTTCGGCGACGGTCAGTTCGCGTCTTCGCCACTTCAGCCGCCACCGGCTGACCTGCTGCCGGTAGAGGATCTGCCGTACATACGCCTCGGGTTCGTCGATCCGCTCCCACCGCCCGGCCGCCTTGGCCAGCGCGTTCTGCAGCAGATCCTCACCGGCGTACCGGTCTCCCCCGCTGAGCAGCACGGCGGTCCTCAGCAGCGCCGACGACCTGTTGTCCACGAAGTCCCGGAAACCTTCCAGCCCTTCGGCATCCATCGTCACCTTCACTCACTTCCCCGACGGCACACGATGCCCCGCCCCCTGTGATCCTTGGGACGTGTGTGGACAGCTTCCGCTATGCCTGTGGGGGCGAGAAAATTCCGTCCGCCTCGGCCCGACACAGGTGAGCGCCCCTCCGGCGAACGGAAGGGCGCTCCATCACACATACGACGCCGGTCAGTTGTGGCTGTGCAGGATCTCGTTCAGGCCGCCCCAGACCGCGTTGTTCGGGCGGGCCTCGACCGTGCCGGTGACCGAGTTGCGGCGGAAGAGGATGTTGGAGGCGCCGGAGAGTTCGCGGGCCTTGACGATCTGGCCGTCGGGCATCGTGACGCGGGTGCCGGCGGTGACGTAGAGGCCGGCCTCGACGACGCACTCGTCGCCCAGCGCGATGCCGACGCCCGCCTCGGCGCCGATCAGGCAGCGCTCGCCGATGGTGATGCGGACGTTGCCGCCGCCGGACAGCGTGCCCATCGTGGACGCGCCGCCGCCGATGTCCGAGCCGTCGCCGACCACGACGCCGGCGGAGATCCGGCCCTCGACCATCGACGTGCCGAGCGTGCCGGCGTTGAAGTTGACGAAGCCCTCGTGCATGACCGTCGTGCCCTCGGCGAGGTGCGCGCCGAGGCGGACCCGGTCGGCGTCGGCGATGCGGACGCCCTTGGGGGCCACGTAGTCCGTCATGCGCGGGAACTTGTCGATGGACGTCACCTGGAGGTGCAGGCCCTCGGCGCGCGCGTTCAGCCGGACCTTCTCGACGTCGTCCACGGCGACCGGGCCGAGCGAGGTCCAGGCGACGTTGGCGAGGAAGCCGAACATGCCGTCCAGGCTCTGGCCGTGCGGCTTGACCAGCCGGTGCGAGAGGAGGTGCAGGCGCAGGTACACGTCGTGCGCGTCGAGCGGCTTGTCGTCGAGGGAGGCGATGACCGTGCGGACCGCGATGACCTCGACGCCCCGGCGGACGTCCGGGCCGATCGCCTTGGCCGCACCCGCGCCGAGCAGCTCCACGGCACGCTCGGCGGACAGCCGCTCCGTACCGGCGGGCCCGGGTTCGGCGGACAGTTCGGGCGCGGGGAACCAGGTGTCGAGTACGGTCCCGTCGGCGGCGAGAGTGGCGAGCCCGGCGGCAACGGCGCCGGTGGTGCGGGGTGCGGTCGTGTCGGTCATGAGGGAAACCTAACCTGGCGGGGGCGGCGGGGACCAACTCGTCCGCGGGGCGTCTCAGGGAACGACACGCCCGTACGCCTCTCGGCGGTGTCACGGGCGGCCCGCACTCCCCTCGTGGTGCGGGCCGCCCGTGCTCGGGGTGCCGGGTCAGCCGCGTTCGCCGGCCTTGTCCACCACCGCCCGCGCGGCGATCGCGTTGCCGCCGACGACCTTGCCGTCCTGCACCATCCGCATGCCGACGATCCGATAGGTCTGCGGGTCGAGCAGCCACTGGTCCGCCATGGACTCCCCGGACTTGGGGTTGTCCTCCCTGGCGTAGCTCAGAGCGATCACCCGGCGCCCCGAGGCGTCCTTCACCAGGTGGTCGGCGACCGTCCCGCCGGGCAGGGTCGCGAGGGCGCGGTAGAGCGAGGCCAGCCCCTTGGACGGCATCACGTCGGCGGTCAGCAGGACACTGATCTCCGTGTAGTCCGACTCGGCCTGGGTCGCCCCCTGGCCATCGGCGATGGCGTTCTTCTCACGGAGGAACGTGAGGGTCTGCCGGCCACCGGCGGGCAGCGCGTCCAGCACCCGGTACAGCTCGCGCGGCGAGCGGTCGTCGCCCTCACCGCCGTTCTCCAGGTGCATCTTGGTGATGGAGAGCTTGGACTTCTGTCCCTTGGGGACCGGATTCCGGGAGGCCATCGCGCTGCCGTCGTACCGGATCCAACTCGGTTGCTCGATCGCCGACTTGCCCAGCACCCTCACGAGCCCCGGATCGGGCGACTCCGACATCTGCAGGGTGTAGATCCACTGATCGGCCCTGGGTACGGCGGAGTCCGGCTCCTTCTCGACCAACTCGGCCGCCCGCTCCAGGAGTTGGGCCGCACGGATCCCCTTCAGGCTCACGTTCGGCGTGCTCGCGGGCTCCACCTTCCGGCTGCCGGGGGCGGTCCCGCTCAGCAGCACGGTGACGGTGACGGCCACCGCGGTCACCGCCGCCACCACTGCGACGATCACGAACTCCCGCCGCCGCCACAGCACTTGGTGCCGCCCTCCGGCCCGCGCCGTCTCGGTCAGTCGCGTACGCCCCGCCGCGAGCCGTCCCCGGTCGGGCGCCGGCGCTCCGGCACGCAGCTCACGCACCTGCGTCATCTCGTCCATCGCTACGCCACCTCCGCCGCGTCGTTCACGAATGCGGGATCGGCGCCCAGTGCCGAACGCACCTTGCGCCGCGCCCTGTTGAGCCGGGAACGGACGGTGCCGACCGGGATGTCCAGCGCCTCGGCGACCTCCTGATACGTGAGGTCGGCCCAGGCGACGAGCAGCAGCACGTTCCGGTCGCCCGCCGAGAGCGCGGCGAGGGCACCGGCGAGCGGGCCCTGCGCGGCGATCCGGCTGTCGGTGTCCTCGACCCAGGAGTCACCCCAGGACGCGGCGACGGGGTCACTCCCGGTGCGGGCCAGCGCCTTGAGCGCCCGCACTTCGGTACGGCGCTGCTTGCCGATGAGGTTGCCCGCGATGCCGTACAGCCAGGGGCGCGCGTTGGCCCGCGTCAGGTCGTAGCGCGAGCGGATACGGAACGCCGCGAGGAAGGTGTCGGCGGTGATGTCATCGGCCGCACCGTCGCCCAACCGCCGCGCCGCGTACCGGTGAATGTCCGACGCGTACCGGTCGTAGAGCAGGGCGAACAACTCCGGCTGCTCCAACGACCGGGCGACGACCTCCGCGTCGTTGCCGTCCCGCGCCGCACCCGGCGGTGGTCCACTCACAAGGCTTCCCCCGATTCATCAGTACCGACAGTGCCGAAGAGCGCGGGCAGTGCCGATTGCCGTCGTGTCGCCTGCTGTTACCCGGTGGGGGCCGGAGAGTTCACGGGGCCGGAGAGTTCATGAGAAGTGCGGGAATGTTCTTCAGTCCTCCGCGGGCCCTCGCATGGTCATCGCGGGATCACCCGCCCCAATACCTCCCGCGCATACCCCTCGTCGTACACCGCGTCCGTCAGCAGCACCTGTAGACAGATCCCGTCGATCAGCGCGACCAGCGCCCGCGCGGTCACCGGGTCCGTCCGCCGGGCCAGTTGGTCGGCGAGGTCGCGGGCCCACTCGTCGGCGACGGGGCGCAGCGCGGGGCGGCGCAGGGCGGCCAGGTACAGCTCGTACTCCAACTCGACGCCCGTACGGTCACCCGCGAGCCACTCCCCCATCCAGCCGGCCAGTTCCTCGGCCAGGTCGGTGCGCGGGTCCTCAAGACCACCCCGCGAGGCGATCACCTTGGCGAAGGCCTCGTTGGCCTGGCGCAGGGCGGCGACCATCAGCTCGTCGAGGGTCGTGAAGTGGTACGTCGTCGAGCCGAGCGGAACATCGGCCTCGGCGGCGACGGAACGGTGGCTGAGGCCGGCGATACCCTTCGCCCCGACCACCCGGATCGCCGCGTCGATGATCCGCTGCCGCCGCTCGGGGTCGTAACGCCGGGCCATCAGCGAGTACCTCCCTTGACCATCAGTGCGCGCCTCCCTCGGCCGAGCGCGTGCCTTCCATGGTCATCAGTGCGCACCGCCCATGTTGAGGACAACCACCCCGATGATGATCAGCGCGATCCCAGCGGCCTTCGCGAGGTTCATCCCCTCGCCGAGGAACACCGTCCCGATCCCCACGATCGCCGCGGTACCGAGCCCGGACCAGATCGCGTAGGCCGTACCCACCGACATGGACTTCAGCGTCTGCGCGAGCAACGCGAAGGAAACCGCGTACCCGAGGACCGTAAGAACCGACGGCCACAGCCGGCTGAAGCCGTGGCTGAACTTCATGGCGGTGGTGCCGCCCACCTCCGCGGCGATCGCCGTGAGGAGCATCAGGAATCCCATGTGTACGAGTGTACATAACGGAACCTCGTAGAAACCGCTCACTGAAACGGCTGCTCGAACACCTCTCGCTCCACTACTGTTTCACCGTTCACACACCTGGCTTTCACGGTCACGGCCGTCGCCATGGGCGCCGCTGGAGGAACAGCGCAATGCCAGACAGTTCACCCCCGCCCTCCCCCAACTCCCCCTGGGAGAACGGCTGGACCCCCGACAGCTCCCGGGCCCCCGGAACCCGCCGGCTCTATCTGGCCGGGGCGCTCGCCGTCGCCACGATCGCCGTGTGCGTCACGGCAATTGTCGTGACGGACAAGCAAACTGACGACACGTCACGCACCAAGCGGGCGGACCCGTCGACACTCCCCGGCGCGGACGGTCCCGGGCTGCTCTCGTTCGCCTCCCCGTCGAAGCAGGGCACGCCGACGCCCGACGAGCACACGTCGACGGCGGTGAAGACGCCCAGCGCGAGCGCGTCGGCCGCCGCTGCGGAACACAGCCCGAAGCCCTCGGCGAAGACACCGTCCCCGTCCAAGTCGACGTCATCCCACGGGAGTTCATCCGGATCGTCGGGCTCATCCGGGTCGTCGGGCTCCTCGTCCTCCACCACCTGGAAGTCGGTCCGCTCGGTCAACTACCCGGACCGCTACTGGCAGGTGAGCGGGAGCCTCGTCAAGCTCAACCCGGTCAGCTCCACCGCGGCCCGCCGCGCCGCCACCTTCAAACTGGTCAAGGGCCTTGCGAAGAGCTCCTGTTACTCCTTCGCGACGGCCGACGGCACCTACCTCCGCCACCGCAACTTCATCCTCCGCGCGGAACGCAACGACGGCTCCGCCCTGTTCAAACAGGACGCCACCTTCTGCCCCCGCCCCTCGTCCACGTCGGGCGCGGTGATGCTGGAGTCGGTCAACTACCCGGGCCGCTTCCTCCGCCACCAGAACTTCCAACTCAAGCTGGACCGCTACCAGAACAGCAGCCAGTACCGGTCCGACTCGGCGTTCCGGCTGGTGGCCGGGCTCAACTAAGCGGGCGCGTCACGAAGGACGATCGTCACGGAAGGCGATCAGCGAGGCCTTGGGCCGCAGTACGCAGAACTCGTTGCCCTCCGGGTCGGCGAGCACCACCCAGCCCACGGCCCCGCTCTGCCCGATGTCGACGCGCCGCGCACCCAGCGCGAGGATCCGCTCGACCTCGGCCTCCTGGTCGTCGGGGGCGAGGTCGAAGTGGAGTCGGTTCTTGACGGTCTTCGGATCGCTCACCGGCATGAAGCAGATGCCGGTCTCCGCGAACTCCCCTGGCCCGATGACCACTTCACGCGGTTTCTCGGACAGCACCCGCCAGTCCAGCACCCCGCACCAGAAGCGCGCGAGCCCCGGCAGATCGTGCGTGTCGATGACGACGTGATGCAAAGAAACGGCCATACCCCAAAGGTATGGCCGTTCCGGTGAACCCGAAGGCTCAGAGCTGCTCAGGCAGGCTCACACGTTCTCAGACGTTGAACCCCAGCGCCCGAAGCTGATCCCGTCCATCGTCCGTGATCTTGTCCGGACCCCACGGCGGCATCCACACCCAGTTGATGCGGAGCTCGTTGACGAGGCCGTCCGTGGCGGACTTGGCCTGGTCCTCGATGACGTCCGTCAGCGGGCAGGCCGCCGAGGTCAGGGTCATGTCGATCGTGGCGATGTTGGCGTCGTCGATGTGCACGCCGTAGATCAGGCCGAGGTTGACGACGTCGATGCCCAGTTCGGGGTCGACGACGTCGAGGAGGGCCTCGCGGACCTCCTCCTCGGAGGCGGGCTTGATCTCCATGGTCTCGGTGTCACTCATGCCGTCTTCCTTTCCGCGTCGGAGTCGGCTCCGCCCAGGGCCTGGGCCGTCGCGTCCTTCCACGCCATCCAGCTGAGGAGGGCGCACTTCACCCGTGCCGGGTACTTGGAGACACCGGCGAACGCGATCGCGTCCTCCAGCACCTCCTCCATCGCGTCGTCGGGCTCGATCCTGCCCTTGGACTGCATCAACTCCAGGAAGGTCTCCTGGATCTTCTGCGCCTCGGACAACTCCTTGCCGACGAGGAGGTCGTTCAGTACGGAGGCCGATGCCTGACTGATCGAGCAGCCCTGGCCCTCGTAGGAGATGTCCGTGATCTGCTCGCCGTCGTACTTCACGCGCAGCGTGATCTCGTCGCCGCACGTCGGGTTGACGTGGTGCACCTCGGCGTCGCCATCCCGCAAGCCCCGGCCGTGCGGGTGCTTGTAGTGGTCCAGGATGACTTCCTGGTACATCGAATCCAGCTTCACGGTCTCAGTTCACGTCCCTCAGCCGAAGAAGTTCCGTACGTGCTCCAAGCCGTCGACCAGTGCGTCGATCTCGGCCGGCGTGGAGTACAGATAGAACGACGCTCGCGTGGTCGCAGGAATTCCGTAGCGCAGGCAGACGGGCCTCGCGCAGTGGTGGCCGACCCGGACCGCGATGCCTTCCTCGTCCAGCACCTGGCCCACGTCGTGCGGGTGGATGTCACCCAGCGTGAACGAGATCGCCGCGCCCCGGTCCTCGGCCGTGGTGGGACCGATGATCCGCAGGTCGGGCACGTCCAGCAGGCGCTTCACCGCGTACTCCGTGAGCGCGTGCTCATGGGCGAGGATCTTGTCCATGCCGATCGACGAGAGGTAGTCGATCGCCGCGCCGAGCCCTACCGCCTGCGCGATCGGCGGGGTGCCCGCCTCGAACTTGTGCGGCGCGGGAGCGTACGTCGACGAGTGCATCGACACGGTCTCGATCATCTCGCCGCCGCCGAGGAACGGCGGGAGGTCTTCGAGCAGCTCCTGGCGGCCCCAGAGGACGCCGATGCCCGTCGGGCCGCACATCTTGTGGCCGGTGAAGGCCACGAAGTCGGCCTGGAGAGCCTGGACGTCCAGCGGCATGTGCGGCGCGGCCTGCGAGGCGTCGATCAGGACCAGGGCCCCGACCTCCTGCGCGCGGCGCACGATCTTCTCGACCGGGTTGACCGTGCCGAGGATGTTCGACACCAGGACGAAGGAGACGATCTTCGTCTTCTCCGTGATGATCTCGTCGATGTTCGAGAGGTCGAGGCGGCCGTCGTCCGTGAGGCCGAACCACTTCAGCTTCGCGCCGGTGCGCTGCGAGAGCAGCTGCCACGGCACGATGTTGGAGTGATGCTCCATCTCCGTGATGACGATCTCGGTCTCGTGGTCCACGCGGTAGGGCTCGTCGGCCCAACCCAGCATGTTCGCAACGAGGTTGAGCGACTCGGAGGCGTTCTTGGTGAAGATCACCTCGTCGCGGCTGGGCGCGTTGATGAACGTCGCGACCTTGTCGCGCGCGCCCTCGTACAGCGCCGTGGCCTCCTCGGCGAGCACATGCACACCGCGGTGGACGTTGGCGTTGTAGCGCTCGTAGTACTCGTTCAGGGCGTCGAGCACCTGGCGCGGCTTCTGCGAGGTCGCCGCGTTGTCCAGGTACACGAGCTTCTTACCGTCGTGAACCGTGCGGTCCAGGATGGGGAAGTCCTTGCGGAGCGCCTCAGTGTCGAGGAGACCCGGCAGCTGTGTCACGCGGATACGCCACCCTTCGTGGTGTAGGCCTCGTAGCCCTCGTTCTCCAGCTTGTCGGCGAGCTCGGCGCCGCCGGACTCGACGATCCTGCCGCCGGAGAAGACGTGCACGAAGTCGGGCTTGATGTAGCGCAGGATGCGCGTGTAGTGCGTGATCAGCAGGGTGCCGACCTCACCGGTCTCGCGGACGCGGTTGACGCCCTCGGAGACGACGCGCAGGGCGTCGACGTCCAGGCCGGAGTCGGTCTCGTCGAGGATCGCGATCTTCGGCTTGAGCAGCTCCAGCTGAAGGATCTCGTGGCGCTTCTTCTCACCGCCGGAGAAGCCCTCGTTGACGTTGCGCTCGGCGAAGGCGGGGTCCATGGAGAGGCGCTCCATGGTCTCCTTGACCTCCTTCACCCAGGTACGCAGCTTGGGGGCCTCGCCACGGATCGCCGTGGCGGACGTACGGAGGAAGTTGGAGACGGAGACGCCGGGGACCTCGACCGGGTACTGCATCGCCAGGAAGAGGCCGGCGCGGGCACGCTCGTCGACGGACATCTCCAGGACGTCCTCGCCGTCGAGGGTGACGGTGCCGCCGGTGATCGTGTACTTGGGGTGGCCCGCGAGCGAGTAGGCGAGGGTCGACTTGCCGGAGCCGTTCGGGCCCATGATGGCGTGGGTCTCGCCCTGCTTCACGGTGAGGTCGACGCCCTTGAGGATCTCCTTCGTGGCGTTGTCGGCCTCGACGGTGACGTGCAGGTCGTGGATTTCAAGCGTTGCCATGGGTTCCTCAGGACTCCTGGGTGAGGGAGGCGCGTACGTCAACGAGGACGCTGCCCCCTTCGATCTTTACGGGGTAAACGGGTACGGGGCGCGTGGCGGGAAGGCCGGACGGCTTGCCGGTGCGCAGGTCGAACGCGGAGCCGTGCAGCCAGCACTCGATCTGACAGTCCTCCACCTCGCCCTCGGAGAGCGAGACGTTCGCGTGCGAGCAGATGTCGTTGATCGCGAACACCTCTCCCGCGGTACGGACGACCGAGACCGGCGTGCCGTCGAGTTCCACCCGTTTCGGGGTGTCCTCCTCCAGCTCGCTCAGCCCACAGGCGCGTACGAACGACATCAGACCGACGCCTCCAGCTCCGCGTCGATCTTCTCCAGCAGCCGCTCCTGGATGTCGGCCACACCGATCTGCTGGACCAGCTCGGCGAAGAAGCCGCGGACCACCAGACGGCGGGCGTCGTCGGCGGGGATGCCGCGGGCCATCAGGTAGAAGAGCTGCTCGTCGTCGAAGCGGCCGGTCGCGGAGGCGTGTCCGGCGCCGACGATCTCGCCGGTCTCGATCTCCAGGTTCGGCACGGAGTCGACCCGGGCGCCGTCGGTCAGCACGAGGTTGCGGTTCATCTCGTACGTGTCGGTGCCCTCGGCCGTGGCCTCGATGAGCACGTCGCCGATCCAGACGGCGTGGGCGCCCTCGCCCTGCAACGCGCCCTTGTAGACGGCGTTGGACTTGCAGTGCGGGACGTTGTGGTCGACGAGGAGGCGGTGCTCCTGGTGCTGGCCGGCGTCCGTGAAGTACAGGCCGAACAGCTCGGCCTCGCCGCCGGGCCCGGCGTAGGCCACGCGCGGGTGCAGTCGTACGAGGTCGCCGCCGAAGGTGACGACGAACGACTTGAAGGTGGCGTCGCGGCCGATCAGCGCGTTGTGCTGGCCGACGTGCACGGCCTTGTCGTCCCAGTCCTGGACGGAGACGACGGTCAGCTTGGCGCCGTCACCGAGGACGTAGTCGACGTTGGCCGCGAGGACCGCGTCTCCGGTGTGGTCGATGACGACGACGGCCTCGGCGAAGGCTCCCAGCTCGATGACCTGGTGGCCGTAGGCGACCCCGCCCTCGCCGTGCACGACGATGCGGATCGGCTCGGTGAGGACCGTCTCCTTGGGGACGGTCACGACCGAGGCCTTCTCGAAGGACGAGTAGGCCTGCGCGGCCACCCGGTCCACCGGGGTGCCCGCCTTGCCGAGTCGCGCGTCGTCACGGCCGACGGTCTCCACGGTGACCCCTTCCGGGGCCCCGATGGCGACCTTCACGCCGTCGCCGGTGGCGACCGCGGTGCCGTCGTGCAGCCCGCGCAGGCGCTCCAGCGGGGTGAACCGCCACTCCTCCTCGCGGCCGTGGGGGACCGGGAAGTCCGCCACGTCGAAGGACGGGGGCGCGCTCATGCGCGTGGCGACGGTCGACTCGGCGGCAACGGCCACCGCGCCGGCGGTGGTGGAGCCCACCGGAATACTCTGAGCCTCAGCCATGGCTGTCGGTCTGCTCTCTTTCCTGCATCAGAATTCGCTGGCTACTTACAGAAGGACCGGTCTTAACCGACCGAGCCTTCCATCTGCAGCTCGATCAGCCGGTTGAGTTCGAGCGCGTACTCCATGGGCAGTTCCTTGGCGATCGGCTCGACGAAGCCGCGCACGATCATCGCCATCGCCTCGAACTCGGTCATGCCCCGGCTCATCAGGTAGAAGAGCTGGTCGTCGCTGACCTTGGAGACGGTGGCCTCGTGGCCCATGGACACGTCGTCCTCGCGGACGTCCACGTACGGGTACGTGTCCGAGCGGGAGATCGTGTCGACGAGCAGCGCGTCGCACAGCACGTTCGACTTGGAGCCGTGTGCGCCCTCGCCGATCTCGACGAGACCGCGGTAGGACGTACGACCGCCGCCGCGCGCCACCGACTTGGAGACGATGTTGGAGGACGTGTTCGGCGCCATGTGGACCATCTTGGAGCCGGCGTCCTGGTGCTGGCCCTCGCCCGCGAAGGCGATGGAGAGGGTCTCGCCCTTGGCGTGCTCGCCCATGAGGTAGACGGCCGGGTACTTCATCGTCACCTTGGAGCCGATGTTGCCGTCGATCCACTCCATGGTCGCGCCCTCGTAGGCGACAGCGCGCTTGGTGACCAGGTTGTAGACGTTGTTCGACCAGTTCTGGATGGTCGTGTAGCGGCAGCGGGCGTTCTTCTTGACGATGATCTCGACGACCGCGCTGTGCAGCGAGTCCGACTTGTAGATCGGGGCCGTACAACCCTCGACGTAGTGCACGTAGGCACCCTCGTCGACGATGATCAGGGTCCGCTCGAACTGGCCCATGTTCTCCGTGT
>Ga0307507_10006701_pt1 | contig 17397 bp, 22 predicted proteins | sample 7_EM_MG_FD_207223 | JGI IMG/M metagenome (GOLD analysis project Ga0307507, IMG submission 207223) | Populus trichocarpa ectomycorrhiza microbial communities from riparian zone in the Pacific Northwest, United States - 7_EM | ecosystem: Host-associated > Plants > Roots > Unclassified | place...
TAAGGCCTTCCTGTAGGGGGAGGGTGAGATGTGCCAGGGCGTCAAAGGGGAGGTGCTTCCTTAGCGGTCGAGAGGGGACCTTCGTGCGCCAGCTGAGGGGGAGGTAGACGGAGGAGAGGCCTATTGTGACGTGCCTGGAAGAGTCCTGGGCCCCAAAGGAGGAGAGGGAGGGGAAGGATTGTGGGAGTCTGGCCGAGGCCGGGCAGGCGTAGGGGGGGGCGCAAACCACCCTGAGGGCAGCAAGGCGCCTGCTGTATCTGCATTAGGAGACGATGGGGGGGAGGCAGGCCTCCCGGGAAAGGATGGAGGTGGGGGTGGAGAACAAGTTGTTCGTGGTCCATCTCTGGACCCTGTGCCAGAAGCTGTTCATGCCTCTGAGCGCGGCGTAGTTTGGGGTGAGGAGGTCCGCCCCATAGGTGAGTATGGGGAAGAGGAGGCCGCTGGCGATGCAGTGGCAAAGGAAGGGCCTGACGCTGGCTCCTGGGGAGAAGAGGCGTTTGACGAAGGACAAGATAGCTTGGGAGCCAAATCCCATCCCCCGAGGGTGCCCTCATATAGGAGTTCTTCCCTCAACCTTAACCCTGCGTGACTCATACCCTCGCCTCACGCGCCTCATGACTCATTGTGAGTCATAGTCTGAAATCCATCAGCTGACTCGTCCGAGTCGGCTGTGCCATATCTCACAACCGATCAAAAACCCATAAACAAGCCTTGTGCCCTAACGGGGTCACATGCGTGAAACACATGACTCATAACTATGAGTCATGTGCAAGCTAAATAAACCTCATGACCACTATCGTGCCTCATGTCAAATATCAACCAATAACAATAAACCCCTAACACGCTATTGCCTCGTCAGGTGAAATCCTATGAGTCAACTGATCCCATGGCGTAGAAAATAACAAACCGATGAGTAATAACTATGAGTCATGTCAGAGTCTGCCTTGCTTAGTCACCATTTGTGACACCTAAGTTGGTTCTTTGTTGGTGTTCTGCTTCCTTTGAGGGCTATCAGGGGCTGGTGATCAGTGACTATCATGCATTGGTTTCCTGCCAGGAGGTAATGGAAGGCTGTACGGACGTCAACTATCGCCAATGCCTCCTTGGCTGTAGTGCCATAGTTCATCTGGGCGTTAGAGAACTACCTCCTCTGGAGTGCTGCTGGTCTGGCTGTATCAGATGTTTCTCCTTGTCCTACCCAAGCACCAAATCCTGTATCAGAGGCATCGGTTTTGAGCCATATTGGTAATGCTGATTCATGGTCGATCGGTTTCATTATCTGGGTGGGTGCTGCAGCCTGCTTAACATTATCTATACCGTGATAAGGTGTTGCAGTCTACACAAACTCGTCTGTGCCAGTAAGCGAGGTCAGGGGTTCTGTGATAGACGCCAAGTGTGGTATACCTTGGCTAATGTAATCGACAACTCTGAGAAATTCCTTTAATTGTTCATTGTTTTTTTGAGTAGTCCATCCTTCAATTCTTGCAATCTTCTCAGGTGATGCTCTTAACTGCTGATCGTTAATGATGTGTCCTAAGACATCAATACTTGTGGCAAAGAACTCAGATTTCTTGTTTCTAGCGTAACACTGGGCTTGTTTTAGTTTATTGCACACTATTGTGATATGGTTCAAATGGTCTTGTTTTGTATCAGAATCTATGACAATATCGTCAATATAAACCAAGAAGAATTGTCCTAGATACTCGGCGAACAAATCAGACATTATTCGCATAAATTTTCCTGATGGATTCATGTCTCCTTGTGGCATCACTTTGCTAACAAAATATTCAAAAGGTGATTTGAAACTGTTCTTATCAACATCCTTGGGTTCTACCCTCGTCTGAAAGTAGGTATCGCTGAGGTCAAGCTTGATTCGGTATCTTGCTCTTTCTAGCGAGTTCAGGATCATTCCTTGGTTTGGAATCGTTTCATCGTCTTTGATGGTTCTCTCATTCCTTCCTGTGACATCGACCAGTGGTTTTATTCTGATTTTATCTTTCTTTTCTTGAGCGAAGATAGGTACTGCTCCATGGACTGCTTTCCCTTCAATAATCCCTTGTTCGACCTTCTCCGTGATCCATAAACTCAGGTCCTTCACCCATCTTTCCGGAATTCAGTAAGTTGCTAAGTTCCTTAGCTCCTTGCCTGACATTAGGTGGATTGCGTGGTTTATCTTTCCAACTGCTGGCAGCCCTTCTGGTATGACTTGAGGGAACACTTCTGGGTGTTGGCCAATTACATCCTCGGTGGTGACGACCGCCGCTCTGATATCTCCACTGGTAGGTGTGCAGTTGATTTTAATTCCAAACTTTGGGAAGTAAATAGCTGACACGCCGCATTCGATTATAGCTCCTTGTGGTTTTAGGAATGTCATTCCTATAAAGGCGTCGTACTTCGCCAGATTTCCTACCAGCATTTTGTTTCATTTCGTCTGTAGTTTTCCTACTACTAAGTCAACAGTGCTCTCTTTATTGTTCTCGGATCGTGATCCCTTCATGGCCATAAGTATCTTGTTTGGTTACTTGATCTCTGTGCCTGGTATACCGTGGGTAGTGACAAAGGCGGTACCAATAAGGTTTGCTCCTATCGGTCCCTTATGGAACCGCACTTTTGCTTCCTTTCCATTAATGAAGATAGTATTCTCAAGTGCGTGGTGTGCTTTGATTGTAGTAGGGCGAGTGGTTTTTGTAGCTGCCTAGCTCTTGAATTCCAGGGTATTGACCTATACCTCATCAGTTTCACTAAGCTCTATTGCTACATTGGATGTTGCTTCCGTTTTGACCTTCACCTTTCCTTTGTCCTGCTTGCTTGGGCAATCCTTTGCCATATGTCCTTCACCACCACCACTAAAACAGGCTTCTTTCTTTCTTTGTTCCTTCTTTTTGGTGGAGTTGCCCTTGTTATTTAACTTTTTCATTGGTTTGTGTTCTGTCTTCTTGTGGGTGGATTTCATAGGTGGTTTATCATACCGCTCCTTGCCATACGCTCCTGTACTTTGATGGATAGAGTCTAGTCTTTCTGCCATAGCCCTAATAGTCTTGATATCCTCGTCTCCAGTGTACTGAGTTTGCACGTCTTGCTGGAGTCTTGGGTGCAGAGTGGGAAAGAATTGTTCTATATAACCGTAGTCACTTAAGGTGTCTTCCGGTAGCCGTGATCTATGCATGAGTAGCTCTGTAGCTATGATAGTTATCTGCTGGACTTGTCCATTCGAGGATTGCATGATGCGGTGGAACTTCTGATAGGCATCATCCTTATGCTTGGACCATTGGAATCGTTTCCTCAGATCGGTTACTAGTAGATCACTTGTGAGACTTCCTTCAAATAGCTCTGCTGCTTGGAATGCCACTTCTTGGGCTTGTCCTTCTGTATAGAGAATCCAGCGGTTTCCTGTTCCTGCAGCATTCTGGGAGACAATGTGCAATCGTAGGTAGAGTTGGACTGAGTTGGACCATCCATTGAATGCCTTCGGTTTGAGGTCTTCACCAACCCTAGTCAATTTCTTGGGTGATGGAACCTTGATACTAACTCTTGGTAAAGGCTCTCGTACAGGTGGAGGACCTGGTCCGCCAGCTCCTTCACGATGATCAGACAGGTGGTCTGAGTTTCTGCCACCCCTTGAGCTCTCTGGATCGCCTGCTGGTGCCGCTACTGTGGCTTTGCTGGGTAATCCGTTTGGTGGAGACTCAGGGAACATGCTGGGGGTGACTCTCGCTGCTTTTGCTAGTTCTGTGGCTGACTCCACTAGATCTCGCTGAGCGCTATCTCTAGCTACTTGCCTAGCTGCTTCGTCTATTGAGAACTATTCCTTTGTAGGTGCTTTCACAAATCGTCCCTGTTCGTCTCTAGCTCGTTGTTGAACCTTCTTCTCGGGAGGGCTGCTCCCACTGGGTTCCTGGTGTTCTTCAATCTTAATAACTTGTTCAAGTTAAAACAATGTTGCCGCCTTCTGGGTGGTGGCGGGAATCGAGAGGGTAACGATAGTATCTCTATACCAAAGTGCGGTATATAACGAGACTATGTACCGGAGGCTTAGACTAGGTTGTTGTAACTAACTTCTTCCTATATCGCAACTACCAAGTAGTTCCTAAGAGCTAAGTTTGTTTGAGTATTACGGGATTCTCGAAGCGAAGTGAAGAAGTAACTATTCCACCAAGTATATTTGACAACTCTGTCTGTCGAAGTCTACTCTCTCTAAGTCCGGAGAATAGCTGGGCTTAAATACACTTGTCAGGCTAACCGGAGCCTTGTAAACAATAACCATAAAGACTCCCAAAATAGTAGCCTGAAAACGTTACATAAAACACTTCCAGTATCAAACGATCCCTTGACCCAATAAATAAAAGATACTCAGTATCTAAAGATGCTTGAAACCAAACATAAAACATCATGAGTATCAAATTCAATTATAAAACATACATAGTATCAAACAATACTTGAAACCATACAGTATCCAGTACCGGTTACAACGGGAGTGCTGTCCGCCCTTCCATAGCGCGCTAGGATTGTTTCTCTATATCTCTGTTGTGAGAGATGTAGTCTCCGCACTCTTCGATCCCTGCGTCTCCCTATTCCTAAAAACGAGATATGTGGACTGAGATCTCTCATCTTGAATTCTCTGTGAAGGAGGTCCTGGATCCAAAAGATTTCGTCCATGCTTGGTGAGGTGAGAACTAAATGGTCCACATAGAGGAGTCGGATAAGGCTAAAGATTTGGTGAATATAAAAATTGTGATCTTGTTCGGTTCTTTTAAAACTATGGTTGCTAAAGATCCGGTTAATTTCACCATACCAACTGCCTGGGGATTGTTTGAGCCCGTCGATTGACTTTTTTAACTCGCAGACGATGCCAGAACTCATGGCGGTCTTGGTGACATCTGTATGTAGGCCCTCCGGTATATCCATGAAAACCTTCTCCTCCAGCTGACCATGTAGGAACGCTGTCGTAACATCCATTTCCTCCAGTTCCCAGGCATTCTCAGATACTAAGGCTAAGATGGAGGGAAGGGAATTAAACCTTGCGACCAGAGCAAAGGTTTTGGTATAGTCGACTCTGCCCTTTTGACTATAGCCCTGAGCTACCAGGTGTGCCTTGTACCTCCCAGCATCCACCAGCTTCAGGATTCACCGGCATCCTATCACCTCTCATCCGTCAGGTAGTGAAGCTATAACCCATGTTTTATTGCGCACAACAGCATCAACCTCAGAGAGCCAAGCCCCGTACCAGTGATCACCATCATCTCTGTCTCGTGCTTCAGGTAATAGTTGCGGATGCTCTAGGTTTACTAGCATAGAACGAGGTGTCGGCTCATCTTCCTGTTGTTGTTCTCTTGATCGGCTTGGTCCCAATTGACTTACATTTTCGGTTCTAGGTTTCATTGTCTTAGTTGGTGGCCTAACTACGATAGTATTACCACCAACCTCTTCTCGGTTGTGCTCGTGTATGCTCCGGTCCGGTGGAACAATTGACTCTAGTGGCAATACACCACTTTCACTAGTTGTCACCTTTTCTTTCTCTTTCGGTAAACCAATTCCAATCTCCGTGAGAATTTACCTCTTTTGACTAACTTGGCTTCTAATCTCTGGTATCGATTCATCAATGATCAAATCGCGAAAGGACACAACTCTCTCTGTTGCTGGGTTGAATAATCGGTACACCTTACTCCCAGCTTCTTCATCATACTCAAGCAAGATGCACTTAGCTGACCCTGAGTCGAGCTTCTGTCTGTTCGCATTGGTATAAGAGCGTAGGCTACTGATCAGAAAACCCTTAGCTGTCTTGGACTCGGTAGACTTCCATTCAAATGTTGGAGTGGGGCTATATTCTCATGCGCTCTGGAAGGGAGTCCGTTATGGATATGGGCTGCGGTAGCCAAAGCAAACCCCCAGGAAGATTGGTTGAGTTGCGCTTCCTCAATCATGCATCACGCAGATTCCATTAACATATGATTTCCCCTCTCCACTAATCCATTACGACTTGGACTATAAGGCGGAATAATGCTGTGTGCAATTCCATTGGTCCGCAGATAGGATCTGAATTGTTGGCTCGTATACTCTCCACCCCCATGACTGTAACCGCCCCGAGGGTGGTGGTGGGAATCGATAGGGTAATGATACCATCTCTATACCAAAGCACGGTATATAACGAGGCTAAGTACCGGAGGCTTAGACTAAGTTGTTGTAACAAACTTCTTACTATATCGCAACTACCAAGTAGTTCCTAATAGCTAAGTATGTTTGGTCTTATTGGATTGTTGAAGAGAACTGAAGAAGTAACTGTTCAACCAAGTATATTGAAAACTCTGCCTGTTGAAGTCGGCTCTCTCTAAGTTCGGAGAATAGCAGGTCTTTAAATACACGTGTCAGGCTAAGCGGAGCCTTGTAAACCATAACCATAAAGACTCCCAAACGGTAGTCTTAAAACGTTACATAAAACGTATCAAGTATCAAACGATATCTTGATACAATAAATAAAACATACTGAGTATCAAACGATACTCAACACCAAACAGTAACCTGTACCGGTTACAATCACTCTGAAAAGTTCCAATTTCTCTCCCCGCCTCCTTCTCAGCACGAATCTTATAGCTCTGGAATGCGGCCAGGGCTTCACTCTTTGCCTTGAGTAGTGTCACTGCTATCCGACCGCTTTTCTCATCAACGAAGGCAATAAAGGATCGCTCTCCGGTAAGTGAGCCAACCTGCCTAGGTCCACAAATATCCGAGTGAACTACTTCAAGCAGCTCTACCGCTTTCCCTCGTGTCTGAGCATTTGGCTCTTTCCTCTGACGACCAAGACCACAAGTTCCACATAGTTTTCCTTCATTCTTGCCCACTGTACCGTGGTTCATACTGAGTTCACTAATATGTGCTTGTAGATACACTAGGCTGGGCGGGTTGAGAGTTCGGTGTCACAGTCTTCGATGTCATACTTCAATTGTTTTAGGTTTTGGTTTGTTCATCGTGAATCACATCCTCGCTTGCTCGTGGGCGTTTGGTTTCCCTAGATAGTATAAGTTGCCTTCTTGCTTGCCTAGCAAGCGAATAGCATCTTGAGATATTGTGCACGGTTTTCCCTCAAAGCTAACCCCGTATCCACAGTCAATTAGTCTTCCTACCGAGAGTAGATTTCCTCCAACTTGCAGAACATGCAGTACACCTGTCAACCGTGGTGCTCCAATGTGTATATCCCCCTTTCCTATTGCTTCAATGCGTGATCCATCAGCAATTTTGATCCCCCGGTAGGAATTTGGCTGATATGTCCCTTTAATGAAAGTCTCCTTCGAATTGCAGAGATGCTGACTGGCACCAGAATCTATAATCCACACTGTCCGGCAAGCGTCCTCTGAGGTATGATCCAGAACTCTAAATGCAAGGCCAGGTTGATCTTATGGCTGATGTGGGGTTGGTTCCTTATTCTCATCTACCTTTCGCTTAAGACACTCTCGCTTCCAATGTCCTTCGCGCTGACAATAGAAGCATTTTCCTTTGCATGTAGATCCTCCCGCTCCTCTGCCCCAAGTATTAGGCCCATCCTGCCTCCCCAGGGCAATCGGTAGTACACTAGGAAGTCGCTTTCCACCTCTACCCCGGCTGGTAATACCCCCGGGCCTTGGTCCATACTGTGTTGTGAATATGACTGGGAAGGCTCTTGCTCCAGTGGTTGAACTTCCTCCCTGCTCTGTAGTATTGACTACTTGTCTCCGTGCTTATTCTTGTAGTAGCTTACTAGTAAAGACATTGAGAGAGACCTCATCCGCCCGAGAACCTGAAGTGCCATAATAATAGGCTTGTAGGATTCAGGAAGACCTAGACTGAGGAGGGTGACAAGCTCGTTATCCTCCATTCCCATTCCACTTGGGGACAGACTTTCAACCTGGTTGGTTAACTTCCTAAATCGATTTAGGTGCTCCGCCATATCTTCTCCTTCTACGACTCGTAATGTCCAGAGCCGCTGGAGTAGGACCATTCTTCCACTTGCCCCAATACCTTGGTGGACATGCTTCAAGATATCCCACGCAACCTTTGCCGTAGTACACTCCCGGACATGTGTGATTTGAGAGTCTTTAATGTTGAGCGTAAGAAGGATCAAGGCCGCATTGTCTCGAGCAATTTCTTTGTGGTTACTCTTGTCCAGATCACTCTCGATTGCTGACAATAGAGACTTCTCCTTGATAATACGAACGATGCGAAACTTCCAAGCCTGATGGTTGCTCCTGCCTGCGGCCATGGAGCCATCAAGCTTCTCGATTGATTGCGTAAGAGAAGTGGTCGCACTTGATATTGTGGGGTCTCCAACTTCTGGAGTGGGTAAAGACATGTTGAAGGAGCGTGATCGAAGGTGCTCTAATGGATCAGGAATATATGTTCGGTTGCTAGATGTACTAGGCAATTGGTACTGAGCTAGGCTCCACGGACCGGGTTCATAACCTGTAGTTATGAGTGCCCAATTGAGAAGTACAAACGAGAGTCAGAGAGGAGAAAAAGTGAAGTCAAGGAGGAACCAGTAGATTCGGGAGATTGTATCTTTCTTGCTTATCCTTCTATTTAAAGCAGTACAGAGATGTTATATAGTAAATACAGAGTGTTGTCCTCCTAGGTTCTCAGTCCCGGGAATCCTTGCGGGAATCCCTGTACTGTGCCCATGTTTCCGATACAACCTGCACTTTACTATCCGGCTCCTGCCGGCCATTGGTGCAAATCCTCAAATAAAGTGCACAACCAGGTGTAACCCTTCCTCCTCTGTGATTTATAACAATTGACAAAGGAAACTAGAAAACTACTAACATAGAGTGTGGCAAGAATAGGAAAGGATACAAGATAACCGTTCCGGAGGGTGGAGTGATTACCGGTGACCTTCAACAGTAATTCCCCGGTTGAAGAGGTTTCTCATCCCTTTCAACCAGCTGCTCGTTATTGTCGTGTATATCGAAGGTATCGGTAAAAATGCAGATGATGTCCACCCTAGAGTAGAGGATGGCATTGGCGATGCCTTCCGTAATCCAGAGGCCTCCGAGCAAAGCATCCCTATGGCTGGAATCATAGATAAAGGTATCGCGCCCAGCACGATTAGCCGGTTGCATGTTTGTTATCTTGGTCAGTTAATATTTGGTTCCTGTTTGGAATGTAGGGAATGTTTACTCGCACAGAGGAAGGGAATGTTTGCGTTGGCCACAGACTGAATGCGTGAATCGACAAGGGTGTCTGGGAAATGCCGGATATGAAGCAAAGTGGCAACAGAAAAATGTGACGATGGACAAAACCACCGAACCAACAACGTTCGCCCTAAATTCGTAGTGAGCAGTAAGAATCTTACTGAAAAAACACGACAAATTCACGGAAGATTATCACTTGTTCCGTACTGGCTCATATATTTGATACCAGCCCTGCGTAGCTCAGAAACCGAATTTATAGTGGGAGCGAATATAATGATACAGCGATACTACAGAAACCAATAGCCGGTTCCCAAGAAAGGCTCAGCTATCATTCGGGGCGGACTTTGGTACATGCTTAGGTTATTAGATAAATACTCTTGCGAAGTGAAGCGCACAAGCCGGAAGGTGGAGGAGGATGCCTCCACCGTGATAGGCTCTAAAGAACACTCGAGAAGAGTTTGGATTTTAGGAATATTTTCCTGATCAAAATCTATGGACCATATCCTTCCCCCTAAGGTATGGCATAGCTGGCTGGTATGTAATGGTCGCTCTGAATTTGATATCCACATCAAGACTTCAATTCCCGGTCTGGATCTACCACCCCTGTTTTATTTCGTTTGTGCCACAGCTCTCGCTTACCCATCGCCCAAATGATTGCACTTAGTCATCTCCTTTAACTTTTATCTTCTCTTCCGGATGGTCAACTCTCTCAGGATGGCGTTAATGGCTACCGAGACTAGGAGGAATATATAGGCCACCTTTAGTCACTGTAGGAACCTCAATTGAGTGCAACTAAATTCTTGATATCCCTACACACATTTCAGAGATTCTTTCTAGAATAATTATCAGACTATCCACCTGCAGCCTGGCAAATCCCATCGGCCTTAGAATCCATCTCTAACTTCTTTTCCAAATATTGGCTTCTGTTAGTAAACAACCCACTACTTCGATGACTGAGATATGAACTCAACATCAGTGAAAACAACGCCCACACTGCTCACGGCGCTAGTTTTCTCTGCTAGGCTTTATCAAAGGACCTCTCATCCTCGGACTTTTTAGCCAGTTAAATTCACCGAGGAACAACGGATGCAACCTAGCGGAGCAGAATCTAAACATCAAGGACCCGGACAACTAGTACAGGCACCCCAGTCCTCCGGGTAAACAGTAAATCTTCGTCTCATTACTGCAACCGCTGAAAAGGTCTTGCAAACAAGCCAAGGATCACCCAATCGAGACCATTCAGGGTGTAACAAGAAAACAAGGCGCTGATCGAAATGGATGGGCGCTACACACGTAAGCCAAATGACTGAACTCGAGAGGTTAGGTTCTGGGGGGCTTTCTACTCCAGTCGATCCAGCACCTCTCCACATCATTGTCGTGCTTTGCATCACTGAGGCAGCCGTGGAGCAACACATTCAAACGATTCACTTTCTCCTAAACGTGCTCGCCTGCCATATCACCAGATAACCCGGCCGCCCCTCTGCTTTATTTTGAGACGAAGAAATTTATTGAAAGACCCCCACAAGAATATAAAACAGAATGATATAAGAGAATGGTACCACTGCACTACCGGGGGCGCTGGGTTCTAGCCGACCATGCGAAATGGAGGAGAAAACTGGAGTGAATTTCTTGCATTCTACAAACCATTTTCCTACCGTGGTCACTACCATGTGGGATGCGGGGGTGACCAGTACTTGAACTTGCAAATGGACAATATCGGTATGTTACTATTCCTGGTAGTAAGTTATTACTTTTGCTTTCACCTTTATTAATGCCGTTGGCCGAAAGAAGTTAGGAACTTTGGTAGTCAAATAATTGTCTTTTCGCTATTAGGTAGTGGGTGTGTCGCGTGTAGCTCTAGGGAGACTCTTTGGCGCTAAGATTTCTCGTTATCCGTCTTAAACGCTAGATTCTGCCAACGGAGGAGTACTACAGTTGGTATTTCTTGTAGGAGAAGGAGGGTTAATGTGGCTTATTGCGACCTAAATCAGGGCGACAGAAGATTAAGTATGTTTGATGAGAGAATTTGATAGATGGATTTTGAAGTTGGGATGTTGACTTTGTGGGCAGGAGATGTATTATAATACTCTATCAGGGGAAAGAATTTATGTAGCGGCCATTCGCATTCTTTAAAAGACAACAAGCGGTATTGTACACAAAAGAGAGTGTTTACGCAGTCACACCTTGGCGGTTTTACCCTTAGATTGTGGGTTCGGAGGTATAACATACGGAGGTAGTGGGCTAGTTGTAACTTCAATAATATTATGCTCTACGCTGTCTGTATAACTGTATTAAATAGAAGAGGGCAAACACTTCCAAGGCAAAGAAGACAATGCATTATGGACTATCTTATATCTCAATTAGCTCACGATTGGGTATAATATCTCTTGGTAAATGCATTTAGCGGTCCTGAACCCCGTCCTCACCCTTAAGAATCACAATTCTGGAGCTTCCGCTAATAAAGACCCAAAGCCTGATGAGTTGAGGTGCGCTGAAGAATCGGCATATGAGAACCAAACCCCTCCCACTAATCCGGCAGCCTCCTTCTTAAGCTTAGCTGCCTCTTTTCTCCTCCCACCACGTATGATTTATAACACTAACATGCATTTATCCACCTTTTCTCGGATACAAGCATGAGCGAAGCTTCAAGCGGCCGTCGGGAGACCAATCCCCTGCCCCGCCAGCAAAGGCCTGCCGTCCAGGGTTCATCTCAAGCTTCACCTCTAGCCGATGAACCTTCAGTAGGTCGGAACGATACCTCATCGCACGGGAGTACTGAAAATACACCAGCTGTTACCGAGACTAACACTAAGCCTATTAAGAGGACTTCGCTGGATAGGAGGACGAGATTTCTCTCATTGGAGGCGAGTTGGGAGAATACTAGCGCATCTAGTTCTACCGAAGCTGTTGGCCTGGTATGCATGCCCCCGCTGTCGGCACCGGTGTCTGCTTCTATAAGGTCCTCGCCACAAGGGGTGAGATCCGGTAATGGGACGGATAATTCCAGAGAGACTCCGATGCTTTCCACAACAGCTGATCCTGTACGATCTGTGTCGCCTCCGCCACTATGATATCTTGTTTCCCAAAGGCTAGGAGATGGGGGCACTGCTCATCGCGAGAATGCTAGGTCGTCACTTTCCCCCCGCTCTGTTATAGCTCCAACTGTTTGGAAATTAGCCGACTTGATTGAAACCGATCTTCTTGAGGGGCCCTCCAATGACCATTGGATGGCTGATATACATGCAAGACGTGCTCTCCCCGAAGGAGCTGAGAGACGTAATTTGCCCTCCCCTCCGCAGGAATCCCCCCCAGAGGCATCAGAGGGATCAGATTTAATTTTTTAATGTGAATCCAAATCTTCCTTTTAGGTTCACAGGGAGGAATTTTTCCCAGCTCTCGTAAGCACCATTTCACTTCCGCCAACTTCACCATTCTACCCCCTCGAATCACCGAGCCGATTTTCGGCTGCTCGCGAGATGGGAGCTATTCCTCCTCTTCCAATCAATCCAGTGACAGATACACCTCCACCGGCGGCACTTCCAATGGATCCTCAAGTGACTTTAGCGCTTCCTCTGGCATCTGAGGCATCTTATAGGCCGCAACAGGACCCACCCCCTCCGGGATGCCATAAAAATCCAGTGGCTGTGGCAAAAAATCTGTATTACTTTTCCAGGAGCCCAGTCCCGCGATTCCGAACAATGTCAGACAACTCATAGGTCGTTGCGGCAGGAGATACTCCCATCAAAAGCTGGGGGCCAATGGTTGGAGGACGTTCTGCTGCCGTTGTGGATCCGAATTTTGGAAGTCCATCACTCAATGGCACAGAATGTATGAGTATTGATGGTATTGAAGGGGTATTTATCCCCATTTCCTCTATCACAAGACCAGAATTCTCCGATGGAACTCTTCTTAGCCATTCCGGAACTGATCGAATGCAGGAGTTGGCGGGCTCCGCCCACCGCACCCCCGAGCCACCAGTGTCCAGCCGTACAAATACCAGATACAGCAGCGTAGATGAGCCCTATCTGGATACTGCTATAGAGCCGCATCGTCGGGGGCTCTCCTGAGGGGGTACAGCGTAACTGAGCCATCACTCGTATCCCATAAATCCTCTCAGAATCGGCGAACAACTGGTATCCAACATTCCCCCACCGGCAAAAATCGATCCTAGGGCCACCTGTAGCTCATACCCACACTTGCCGCTTCCTCCTCGAGAACAAACTTATATGCCATGGAGCATGGATGTTTCCGATAATAGGACACCGTTTATTTCGTTGGGAGATTGTGATTTGAGACTCTCACAGGGAAGTCAAGACGGAGCTGGCCCTAGGGCTTGGATCGGTGGGCCGGGGGAATACTCAAATGCCGTCGGTAGGCAGGGGTCGAGGATTGGGGGGTCTAAGTCTGGAACTAGATTTGGTTAGTGATCCTTTATTCCTTTCCTCTTCCTCCTAGCTAACCTTTTGTTATTTCTGCTTAACTGCCATATCTTTTCAGAAGTGAATTCTTCCCGTTTTGGTCTTAACAATTCTGATTTGTGGAAACAGTCACAGCTACACCCCGGTTGAAGTCCTTCAAGAGCATATAGACAGCAGTGACGAAGAAACAGCGCACGAGTCAGCAGAAGCAGCAGACCCACCACATTCCCGTGAAAATCGCTGCCGATGATGCACGTATAGCAGGTGGTAGTTTATTTACCGGTGGAAAGTCTATCCCTAGTTGGATGCCGAAAGCCGTTTCCACAGAAGAGACAAAGCGTGATGCTGGGACGAGAAAGGAGCAGAAAATGACACCAACAAAGAGAGACCGGAAGACTCAACAATCTGGGGAAACCGTACCTCAGAGAGTCATGGAAGCTTCAAATACAGCAGCCGAGGAACTAACTCTAACTGGAAAAGCCGGAGTAACACCAACAAACGACTCTACGCTATTTGAAAGTGAGGATGAGGACAAGACGGACGACGATTCCTTTCTAACCTCAGGAGAGAGAACAGTAACGCCTGCCCTTAGAAGACTTACTCTCGTTGTAGAAATTATCGCACCTGCTGTTCCTCGCTCTGCATCAAAGGTTCTTCCTATAGGGGTTGAACTAGTTCCGGAAAAACGTCGATCCTGCGGAAGGCCGCGCAAAGTTGTAGTCTCACATGAAGCTGTCGCCTCTGAGCGAAATACTATCACTGGCGCTCGGTTGTACACAGAAACTGTGGTTGCGCTCGGATGGCTTGTTCCATATAACAGTAGGTTGTGACTTCAATGGCTGTTATCATTGCCAATTGATTATCTTTAGGAGGTGAGCCTATTTATTTACCTAGGTGCGAGAGCTTACCTGGAACTAGAGGTTGTCTGAGATGTTTTGATAGGATATTTCCGTAAGTTTGCTTCTTGCTTTATTTTACGGGGGTAGATCAATTGGCTAATGGTGTCCTGGTGGGAGGAGGGAGAGAGAAGGTTTGATGAAGTATGTTTGCTGTTTCCGACACCTCAGAATTCGGGATGGGTTTCGGATTTCGCGGACAATTTTTTAGATGTGCAGAGGCTAACGGTAATAGTCCGGAGATGGTTTTCCGTCACTTGCGCCTGTGTACTTCCTCTACTGTTTGTCTCCTAGGGAAGCACAAGGTTCAAGGATTACATAGTCTATCAGCTCTACCTAAGGCATCTGCTAATAAAGGCCTTCCGTTTCCTGCTCTTAAGAAGGAAGCTGAAGCGCTGAGTAGTCTATCCGGCCCCCCCAGCAGGGGGAAAACGCCTACCTCACCCCTGAGCAGATTGTCAGAGAGATCAGTTAAAAGACGTCGTCTCGCTTCTGGGGAATCTTCCCTTACTCGAGCGGCAGCAGAAGCTTCTCCTCCGCCTAGCGCGAAAGCTGTTTTGACTCTTACCTCTACTAGGAGATCATCCTTGTCTACCATGCCGACTAAAAATTCCTCTCTAGCCTTACGTGAGAGAAGATCAACTATCTCTAATTTACAGCCTCAAGCGCTCGAAAAACAAACCCCTAGTCCGGCCTCGTCTAGGAAAACTAAGGGGTCCACCCCCGCTCGGAGAAAACTTCCAGCAAGGGATTCAAGCGGGAAGTTATTCTTGTTGGCTGGAAGAACCACCGACACATTTGGTTTTACTGTGGAGGTGAAGACAACTCCTAAACGCACCCTTCGCTCGAATTCTACAAAGCCCCTGGCTAAAAAGAAGGCTGTGGCGACTTTCCCTGACATCCACTGTCATCACAGTCCTGAATTTGGGGATCAATCAGGATCTGAAGATGAAAGAAAACCGGAATATAGCTCTGAAGCCGAGGATGGATCCGAATATAAGGCATAGTTTGATCACACCCTTATATATACAACTTCATACCTCTATCCCTGCTTAGCATTATTTGTATATTAGGGACTATTCGTGCCGCTGTTTATATCTACTACTAATGTTAGGTTTAGGATCTTTTGAGCCTTTTGGGTGTTGGCTATTACGTCTGTTGCTGAAAGTGAGTAGAAGGTTAGATTAGTTTATAAAATTCACTAGCTTCAATTGACTGCGCCTTGTGAGATTTGGTTTTGTGATAAGTACATCCCCAGTGGGTGGCGTCATGAGAATTAATATATTAGGATTAGATGATAAAGGTGTGTAATCCGAGCAAGTCCCGAGGCTCATGTAGCAGAACTTGACTAGAGCTGAGTTTGAAAGGGTTAAGATTACAAAGAGTATGGTACGATGATATGATACAGTATAGTAACCTACAACCGGCATTCAAGATATCATTAACTAAGAGAGTGAAAAAAATCATGCTGAATCTCAATAGAGAGAGGTTACAGTGGGATAGGCGAGGGCCTATAGAGGATGGCTGATTTCACAGCTGCTGGGATGGCACTGACACACGATTTATACTCTAGCCTCTCTATATAATTGGATCAGCAGGAAAATTTAATTTCCTGGCCAACTACCGTTATTTTCGAAAAAAGTCTCTATTTCTTGGGAATAAGCACACTTTTTGCCGTCTAGGTGTGCTGCGATTAATCACCCTCATATGGGTCGCTTGTACAGTAGCTAGCCGTGCAGTCATGAATATCGTAGCTGCTCCTTATGAAGTAGGCCCTAGCACTGCAATTTCAGAAATATATTCTCTGTTTTCCTGGGGGGCAACAGAGTGGGAATATTGTCTTGGCTTTGAAGGAGAGACATGGGATGCATTGATGGTTGTTAAGCTGATGGAGGAAATAATTTTTGCAGAGCGCGAAGCATTGCCGGGGCTTAAGTAAAGTACACGTAGCAAGTATGATAGCTAGCTATCGGCTAGGGCAGGTATTCTTAGTAGAGACGCGCGAGTAAGGGCAAGCCAGAAAGTAGATTGCTTGAACACCACTCTTTGAGTAACTTAGCCGGTTAGAGAACCTTAGGATGCTCGAGTAATCCCGGGTCTAGGATGGGTGACGGAATTGATTCAGTTTGTTTCTCTCCCGTGCGGATATAGGCTGGATGTGTGTTGAACAATGCCCAGGGCGTGCTAGTATAGTTGCTTGTTAGATAATATTGTGCCCGTAGGCTTAGAGTAGAGATTTTTAGATTGTAGCTTATAATAAATTCGATTTACCTAGGCTGAACCGGTGATTGTAGTTCACCTCCGAAGGAAGCGGGGATTGGAGCAAAGTGAGGTAGTGGTGGCTGAACGGGATTCCGGAAAGGTGGGACCGCCGATCCACCAGGTCCAGACACCGTGATAGATCGTTCTCTATAAGGAACAGCTGTGATCCCCCCCCCAAAAGCCTGGTCGGAAAAGACGCATCCGCCACCAATATTCGACTTAAATGTGCCGGGTAGTGCTTCAAAGGCCCTTATCGAAGTTTCCTCCCTCAATGAGAACGGTAGCACACTACATGTACATTTCGCGATTTCCAATATGGTTGAACCAAATCCAAGCCACGACTGCTTCTCCCTTCGGGAGTCCCTTTGGCACGGTAAAAGCTGAGAAGATTGAGTTTCCAAAGGTTGAGTCGAAACTTCTGTTCCTGAGGATCCCGATCTCCCGGGCCCAAGTTCCCAGTCGGAGTATCAAACACAGCCAAGGAGTAAACTATGGTGGAAGTTTCGGCGGCGGCGGAGGCGCGAAAAAGAGTAAGCGTCTGAATGGTGCGGGAGGTGTGGGCGATGGTTGAATCGAATTCCGAACTGCCGGGGAGGTGGGTGAGACGCTGGGCGTATCGGCGGCGGTGGATGTGAGATGGAGAGTCATGGTGAGGGCCATAGTAGT
>Ga0307507_10006702_pt1 | contig 17395 bp, 19 predicted proteins | sample 7_EM_MG_FD_207223 | JGI IMG/M metagenome (GOLD analysis project Ga0307507, IMG submission 207223) | Populus trichocarpa ectomycorrhiza microbial communities from riparian zone in the Pacific Northwest, United States - 7_EM | ecosystem: Host-associated > Plants > Roots > Unclassified | place...
ATCAGGACCGGTCTAAAGCGGTCCGGTTGCGGTCCCTTAATATCTGGATCGGTCTAGACCGGTTGCGGTTGCCAGTTGCCTCGTTTTGAGGTAAAAAACCGGACTTAACTGGACTTTAAAACACTAAGGGCAGTCAATATTTAACGTGGGGGGGAGGGATCAAAGCTACTTTGAGTATAAAATTGTGGTTTAATGGGTTTCAAAAGAAAAGAAAATCATATAATTGCAATAAAGAGAAAATGAAGCCCTAGGAAATGCACGTAAAAATGCGAATACAAGCAGAAGTGCAGATATTTTAAGTTGTACAGCAGTTGCCATGTACACATCAAAACTGATGCATTGTGTTGCCACAACTGCAAGAAACAGTACAGACCTTGAAGAATCTTAGCTTTTCACTTAGAACAGGCTTTATACAAGAAAAGACAGAGTTTTATTATCTCTATATAATAAAACTACAAGAAAACATATGAAAAATTTTAGATGACATTTGAGAAAAAGTCTGAAACTTCATTGAAAACACAGTGTCTGTTGAATTGAGGCAAAAGAAAAGCTGTTAAATTCTCTGAAGAAGAATCACCTGATTCTTCTTCATTGTCAAGGTCATCTGGTTGAGGAGATGGAAGATGAGGACAAGTCTGTGCAAAAAGATCAGTTAGATCCTCCAGGTCACTAGTGTCCTCTTCCATGTCTTCTTCTGCAAGATTACCAAGGCATGTCATGTGGTAAGGAAAGTGGTGGTCAAGTTCTTCTTGGGTACAGAAGACTGTTCCAACTAAGCTTTCCTTCCCTTCTGAAGTGGAAATGTCGAAAATCGCTTGGGCAGCCCAACACATCTGAGTGTCGCAATGGTAGTAAATCATGTTGAGAACAGCTTGGTGAGCTTGGATAAGTCGTTGGTTGTGCACTGCCTCTTTAATGAGAGCTGCAATTTCTATGAATTAAAATCATCAGAAGAGATGTTTAGAAGAAGATATCAATTGAAGAACTTATGGTCAGGAGCCAGACAAGTAGAGCAACATCCAAGTATGCTATGGACATGTCTGCAATGGATGGCAGTGAGGCTGTACTCACAGGCAGAGAAATGCGATGTCTTGCAAGGGACACATGGATGTCCCCAGCCTTGAAAGATGCATTTCTCCTCCTTCTGGTTGTTACCCATCAAGCACTGAATACAGGGCTTGGGCACCTAGATAAATAAAAGTTTAGAAAGATAAAAAGCAGTAACAGCTATTGGGATGACACTTACAAAGGGTTTCACTATGAGATCTTCGAATCCTGGGATGTTGGCGACACCCACGAAACATTGGTGAGGGGGCACTGATCAAGTGTCTCTTTGTTAACATGAGAAATACAATATGAAAAGAAAGGACTTACAAAGATGGCTTTTATCATGAGTATCCACAGAAGGAAGTATGAGTGGTTCTTTTGATAAAATCTGACTTTAGTAAAGAGAAAGAAATGAAAAAGAAAATGAACACTCACTTTCTTTGTGAGGATGACCCCATCCACAGGTAGGAGGAGGAGAAGAAGGGTTAAATTCCTTTTTGGACTCACCCTCTTCTTCACCCTCCTCACTTGCATCTCTCTTGCACTTGTTGACCTTGCAAGCCAGAACAGCAACATATGCTTGGTTCACTTTGATAGCTTGAGATTTGGCCTTGCACTTGTAAGGTGTTCAACACATGTGCATCTCGACCTGTGGAATGTTGAGTCAAGGCACAGCAAGAATGCATGGAGCAGCTGTTGGCATTGCGACTGGTGGCATGGGAGAAGGTGAAGTGAGGTCAAGGATGCTGGATGGACCACCCATTGGAGGGCTTGGTGTATATTGACCAGGTTCTGGTGTAGCCATTTTGTGTCGCTTCTGAAAGATATAATGAGAAAGTCAGAAAGAACAACAAAAACTTGATAGTAGAAATGTTCTTACCAAGGCTGCACCAGTATCATTACCAGTTGGTAAGACTTGGACAAGTTCTTCAGCACTCAGGCATGCGATGAAGAAGTCATCTGAAAGACATTCATTCTACATTGAATAAGAGGAATCAAAAAGATAACAATAGAAAGAGAAAAAGACATACAGCAGGATACTGGTTACCACTAGCAGGTCCTTCAAGCATCCAAACAGCCCAGTCAGGGTTGAGTTTTCCCAAACTCAATGTGGCCCTTATCTTGAAAATGTTGAAAAGCATTTTGAGAATCTGGAGATTGCCCTGCATTGCAGAGGTGCCTTCTTCAAGAGATTGAGTAAATGCAAGCTATAAAGAAATGTTATTAGCTTACAAGAAGTGAAGTGGAGATGAAAAACTTACCATATGAGGATGAGCCATGTTTAGAAGATTGGCAATGTTGTTTTCATCACATTCAGTGTATGTCTCACTGTTAAACAGGTAGTGTGCACTGTGATATGCAGCACATGTGTGTAAAGAGACATTGGAGAGAACTTCCATGATGGTGGGAGATATAAGGAACTTGGTAAACAAACTGAGTAGTGATGGGAAACAAAAAGACAGCAGGAAAGCCTTTACTTTTATATGACAAGAAAACTTTATTGTCACTGTTTCTTCACAGAAAATGGTGTTGTTGATCTGTTGCGCTTTCTTGAGGATCACATAACATAACGAAAGCTTGTAGGGCGCTTGTGGCTAAAAATAGAAATATGGCATATTCAACTTGACTGATATGATGTCATTGGACAAAAAGAGTAAAGACATTGGTGTGGCGGACTTTGGCACTTTGCAAACTTGTCAATGTCATGTTAGTTGATTCTTGGAGGGACTTGGTGATCCATCACAGAACTATGAAAATGTGTTGTAACAATGAAAAATCCAGGATATGGGAAAAACATCCTCAAAAAGGGAATCTTGCAATGACCGAGGATGGTCAGTATTAAAGTGGGGGGGAGATGATACAAATTAAATCAGTTTAACTGTATAAAATCCCATTTTTGCGATTTTAGCAATCAAATACCTCTGTAAAAGACTATGTAAAATTGCAATGATACAGAGAGTCTTTGAACAAGCCCTGTTCAGTAGACTACAAGTGCAAATGCCTAGAATCTGAAATAGAGCCAAGACCTTGGAGCTGGCAGCAGTACTATGTGTCATGACATTGCTTGGAGTCTATCTAAGATTTACCCACCACGAAATAGAGTATAAAAATGCTCTAGAGTAGACACACAATGCAGGGAATAAAATTTCATTACTATCATGGGCTTAGAAAATGTGTAATGGATTTTACAAAGTGAAAACATGCTTTTATTAAAAATGTAAGAATGACAAGTTCTATGAGAAAGATTATATGATGAGACACCTTTGTGTCATGTCCTACATCATCTAAATAATAAAGGACATTTTATTATGACCTGTGGCATGTGTTCATAGACTGGTATTGAAGAGAAACCCAAGTTTGCAGCTATGGAAAGCCATGTATGGAAGTTGCCACATATGCATCAAAAGTGATGCGTTGTCAGCCACAACCATGAGAAAACTCAAATATAGAAATAAAACCATTCTGGTTGCATCTCATGCAACAGGATGTCTTTGTTCCATACAAGAAACATGTGATACAATACTTCAGAGAGATCTATCATACTCTGATGAAGAGATAAGGATTTTCTATTGAAAATCTACCAAGAGAATCATGAGCCAGAGGTTGATGGCAACGTGGATCAGTGGATCAGCATACCTATCAAAACTCAGATGCAATATATTAAAATAGTAACCAAACTATAGAGAAGACAAACACGAGAGATCAAAGAGAGATAAAAATAGCTACACTGGCTATTACCATGTATGCATCAATACTGATGTGTTCCATGAATACACTACAAAACCTGTAGTGTCCCTTGAGAAAGGCTACAAAATATTATGATACCCTAGTAAAATGATTTGGTTATTCGGCTTTCATGTTTGTACCTCAAAGAAACACATGTAAAACACATAGATAAAGATTTTTGTATTTAAGGAGTATGCAGCTGGGTCAAATATGCAAGGAATCATCCTGTGTTGACCAGTTAGCTGCACTCCAAGTAGAGACTTAGGAGGTGGGCAATTGTATACAATAAGGAGATTACTTTGTGGTAAGATAGTACAGTGTGAACAAAGCCAGCATGCTTGGGAGTCAACTTGCTTGAAGACATCACAATCATATCTTACATAATACACCACTATAAATACTATACAGGGGCACACTACTTTCCTCAGTCATTCTTCCATCCAGCTGAGGTAAGTACTGTGCCCACTGTTCTCATATCTTTAGTACTTAATTTCATATCTCTCACAGGATATTTTAGGTACAGTACTAATGATATAGTCATTCTTCCATCTGGCTGAGGATACTTTAGGTTTATTTCCAACATAGCATATGCTGTATGGTCAGTACATATGGCAACAGCAATTTTCGCAATTTTTTTACTTTTTTTATTTTTTGTTGAAGAAAAAGCATGTGGACATGAATTTCTGAAAGGTCTGTAATCACACTTTGATTGGGGAGAATGGTATCCTGTGTTCCTCGACGCCATGATGGTAAGATAAGGAGGATGGTTGTGTGATGGCAAACAAACAAAACAAACATTTTGCTCAGAAGGGTTGCATGTAGTATCTGGCATGTATCTGGCAAAATTTGTATACTCTTCTCTTTCTAAATTGATACCTGCTGGTGGGTATCAGGGTAATGGTGTGTAAAGTGGTCATGCAGAATATAGTACATATGTACTGTAACATACAAATTTAGTACAGATGAGTACTTCAAATACAAATCCTTCAAATTATAGTTATGGTACACATGTACCATGATGTTGGAATCTGTAAGTGACTGTATGAATGTACCATAAATTAAGATTTACAGAAGTGTCTGGTACATTTTGTACCAGGATATTGAGCTAATGGTACAGATGCACTGGCAAATTTAAAATCTATATTCATGGTGGCAACTTTGGCAACAACTTTGCAAAGTTGCCCAAAGTTCAGTTGGATGTTTTGCTAGCTGCCATAGCTCTTCCCCACTATGACATTTCCTTAAAAGGAAGGGATGACAAATCTTATTCCCAAATTTGTGCACCTTAAGCAGAAATATTTCAAGACATAGTTTACACCATTCACTAAAAACAATCACCAGAATGGTGTAGTGGTCAACTCTTGATAAATTGACAATGCTTAGTCATATGGTGTTGGTTCAATTCCCAGTCTGGACATTTATTTTCTGCACTTAGAGCAATTGCCTTTTATTTTTTATTTACTTATACATTAGGTTAGGAGGCTAGGTGTTAGGGTTAGGGATCTTTTTCTCCCTGCGCAGTAGTGTGTTCTCAGGAGGTTAGAGTTAATGGTGTAAGAGGGCCAGAGAACTGACACTTAGCCGTTACACCAAAAGGCAGATAACTGAACAATTAATAGTTCAGTCACATGGTTCTATATATGGTGTTGGACCCTGATCCTGTAGGTTATGGCACAGTAAGTAAGCCAACCAGGATTACAAATGGTTAGGGTTAGGGATACAGTCAGCACCCTCATACATAACCTCTGAAATCCCATACATTTTTGGGTCCACCACCTTGGTGGGCAGGGAATTGCACCCCATAACCCATAAATCCACAATAACCCATAACCCATACCCCTCCTGGGCAAAACCCCATAGGTTTTGGACCCTAGATTAGGGTTACACCTACCAAAAATGGTCATAAATTTATTATTTTTCACTTTGTTTTTCCCTGATGGTCCAAATTTTATTGGGGAGCTTGTGATTCGCTAGAGAAGCAAGGTATGAGTGTATCGTGGAATAGAGTCTTTGAGCAAACAGGTGGTGGGGCATGTGCCGCTTTTTCTTCTTACCACCACCTTTGTTCATCACACAGAAGGAGTTCATTAGCTCCTCCCTGCTTTTCAATCATCCACACACTCCTTAAAACTACCTTAGACTTTTAGACACCAGTATCACCTATTCAACATCCTCATGCCACGAATCGACCAGGACCCTACCAATGTCCCATGATGGGGCTTTGCAGGAGCCACCTATACTGCTGTCAGACAAGTCATGTCAAACAACGGGCATATCACCAATGAACAAGCTGCCAAGCAGCTGACAGCAGCGTGGAACCAGACACATATGCAAGATGTTGATGCCTGGAACCAACAAGTTCAAGCAGACCTAGCAGAGCAGGAAGAAGTCATAGGGCTAGCAGAAGAGGAAGAAGCAAGACACCAGGCTGAAAACGAATGCAAGAAAGAGGAGGAAAAGAAAGAACAGGAGAAGAAGCGACCAAAGATCAACAATTTCGATGAGAACAAGATGGTAGCAGACCACATCATGCCCCAGCCCTCCCAATTTGCCATTGGAAAGCTGAAGTCTTTCAGCTTTGTCGAGTTGTGGTACTTTACTGATGAAGGATGTACCAAGGCACATATTTCCAGCAGAGCCCAGTCAGACGACGTGTATGGCCTCACCAAAGTTGATGATCTCATCGCGCTCAAGCCAGTCACCTCATTCAAGGCATCTTGCAATGTCATCCCAGACACCGACCTCACCTGGAGACAAATGAACGTTGGAAAGAACACAATGCTATGCTTCATGGACCTTTGCAACTGGCCACAGAAGCATGTACAGTCCCTCGCTCATTTCTACTTCAACATCAAGCTTGATCCAATGCAGTCATGCCCCAATGGTGAGAAGATTCTCATCGCATACCAGGCTAGAGTCAGGTGGCAGTGGCATGACAACCTGTCAAGAGGTCTGGGTTTCAACATTGCACCAATAAACCAGAAGCTCCTCAGCACGGTTGCTGAGGAGGTGTGGGATACGATCAAATCAGATGCGATTAAGAAGGTCAGTGTTTCCCCCGAACTCCTCAACTAGTCGCTAAAGGTCTCTTCCCCCTCCCACTTCACCCACTCACCCTTCATACTCAATGCCCACCTTTACCGCCATGCCACTTCCCGCCATCCTGCCAACAGTTTATTAACCATGCCACACACACTGCAAAATGCTAACCATGTCATGGCTAATGCCTCGCCATGCCATTCTGAACTACTCAACCACCATGCCATGCCACATCTGCTGGATATGCCATGCCACTCATGCCACAAACCATCACCATGCAACACCCATGCCAACCTCATCCAATTGGTGCCCTTCCCAATGCAGCTGGATGCCATAGCACTTTCCCCAGCACTGAACTGGGAAAGGGGGCAAGCAAGAACGTCTGGGTCATCTTCACCTAGGAAGCGATCTCGTGTCCACTCCTCCTCACACTCATGTTCGCACTCCCCCCCCACCACTGCTGGTGCCACTATGCCTCCCCAGAACGTCCCTCTAGAGACTCCAACACCCAAGGGAGGCACAGCTGCCATATTGCAGGTGGCAAAGGCAAAAGCAGAAACATCAACTCTTCATTTTTTCAAGGGGGCACAGCAGTGCATGGCACCTCTGCTTGTGCCATATGTCTGGGGCACCACGAGCATGAGTACGCCAAATGTTCCACATCCAAGCTCTGGAATGGAGGAAAGGCTTGTGTGTGAAGAAACAAGCAAGGCTGACTTGTCTTCCTTGACGGTCTCCCAGTGTGTTTCAATTTCCAAACCCTGGCAGGGTGTTCAAACACATCCCACCCCTCACGACACATATGTTCAGGGTGCGGGAAGTCAGGACATGGGGCCCAGCAGTGTGCTCAGGCACAGAAGAGCTAATCCGCTCACTCCTTACAAGCCAAATGCATGGCACAGTCAGCTTGACCAACACAGCCTACTTGAGAAATATCCAACTTTATACCATAGCCTTATCCATGGTTTTGATCTCGGAATTCCTAGCATATCTCAATCATACATTCCCACTAATAGCCCTTCTATTAATAAGTTACCTGCAGAATATGAAGAAATTGTGGAAAAAGAATTCCATAAAGGGAGATACCTGGGTCCTTTCTTGCGAGCAGATCTTGAATCTATCATGGGACCTTTCCAGTCATCCCCCCTCTCCCTTGTTCCCAAACCGGGAAAGCCAGGTAAATTCCATGGGGTGCATGACTTCTCCCACCCATGCCAGTCATCCACAAATCCAGTTTCATCTATCAATTTTGCTATCAACCTGCATGATTTTCCCTGCACATGGGGAACCTTCTCAACAGTATCTCTCATGATTTTTAGATTACCACTGGGATCCCAAGCTTCTATTTGAGATGTTGCCGAAGCGTATAGGACCATACCAGCCCATCACAGCCAGTGGCCAGGTTTGGTTGTGCGTCTCCAAGAAGATGACAGCTTTGCAGCAAACATTTGCAACAACTTTGGACTCACCTCGGCAGGAGGATCCCATGGCCTCCTCGCAGACATGGGTACTGACATTTTCCAAGCAAACGGAATTGGCCCAATATCAAAATGGGTTGACGATCATATATTCTTTAGGATTCCTCGCTGCCACCTTGACACATACAACAGTCAGTGCCGTTCCTGGTGCCAACTGGTTACATCAAATGGAGGGTGAATACATGAGGGCAGCCATATATGGTACAAAGGTGACACCATGCCTGATGGATGTCTGGAAGAATTTGATGAAGACATGGCCACCCCTTACATGATCTCTCACACACCTCTGCACATTCCCCACATGATACTAGTGTTGCCGCATTTTTTTACCAGCTCGTTTTTTGTTTTGTTTATACAGAGCGCAGTTCTCACCCAGATTTTACGTTCTTGGAACCGCCGTGTAGACGAGAAGGAGATCTAAATTTTTTAAAAAAGATCGCCAGGAAATACCGAGATTTGATTGAGATATTTGACCAGCTTTGGAAAAAAGCTGGCTCATTTGAGCTGTGACTTGGCAACTGGCTAAATGTAAATAGCTCAACGAGAACTTAATACTTTTTTACATTCTTTTTTTTCGGATTTAGATCTACTTCCTACCTATCTGGAGAGCCTAAGAACGTAAAGTGTGAATAATAATTGCACTCTCTATAAGCAAAACGAAAATTAACCGGCTCAAAAACGCGGCAACACTACATGATACTATATTTGCATACACTGATAAGGATATTGACCTTCTTTCAGATGAGTTGGGCATTCCATGGGAAAACTCCAAAACTATCCCTTTTGGATCTGTTATCCCATACCTCAGCTTCATTTGGGACCTTGACACACACTCAGTGGCCATCCCAGCAGAGAAAAAGCTCAAATACCTCAACATGATCAAAGAATGGGAGAAGAAGCCAATGCACCCCCTGGTGGAGGTACAGAAATTATACGGTAAGCTACTGCATGCTTCCCTGGTCATTACTGCTGGATGTGTGTACCTCACCAATCTGGAAGCCATGCTTTCAGGTTTCAATAACAGTCCTTTCATGCCACATACCCCACCCTGCGATACTTCCAATGATCTCAAATGGTGGGCAGAACGTCTCCAGTCCCCAACCCTCTCAAGAAATGTCCCTGGCCCAGTACCTCTTACAGACCTCAACACCTTCTCTGATGCCAGCTCAGGCTTTGGCATTGGTATCACAATCGGAAACAAATGGTGCGCCTGGTGCTTACTCCCAGGTTGGAAATCTGATGGGCAAGACATCAGCTGGGCCGAAGCCATTGGTTTCGAGCTCCTCACCCGTTCCATCCTCTCATCCAGCAGTGGTAGCGCTTACTTCAAGGTTTATGGGGACAACAAAGGGGTTGTTGAAGGATGGTGGAAAGGGCATAGTAGGAACAAGCAGACAAATATTGTCTTCAGGTGCATTCATGCCATCCTCAACACTCAACAATGCACCATCCACACAAGGTATGTCCCCAGCCAGGACAACCCAGCTGACGAGCTGTCCAGAGGAGTCTATCCACCTCTTGCACATCTCTTGCCCAAACATACCCATCCCCCCAGAACTATGCAGCTTTATCACAGACTTTGATGCTGAGCTCCCCTCTCCAAGCCCTGATCAGTACCTCCCACCACACACCCTACCCAAACCCAGCTGCGCACTGTCAGACAACAAATGTGCCTCAATCAATGCTGAGCTTGACCATCGGGGGGAGGAATTCCTCTCCTGTTCCTCCTACAATTAGCCAGGAGTGTCACTTGTGGAACACGCCACTCCCAGCCTTATCATCGGAAAAGCGCCCACGGCCTGCACCATACTGCAAAAACCTCATCCCTCTTCCTTCACCCCTCAGGCCACATTGCCCAGCTAACCAAAGATCGCGCCTATGGTGCCCACCAGTGCCTCGCAATCAATGCTCTGCACAGATGTCCGACAAAGACCTCAAACACATCCAGGACGTCATGGCACATGCATGGGAATTGGACACACATGCAACATATGCCTCTGGTCTCCTCAACTTCATGGTCTTCTGCAACCAGAAGAATGTCCCAGAAGAGAACAGGGCCCTGGCCAGCCAGCTACTGATCATGTCTTTTGTTTCCACACTAGCTGCTGCCTACTCAGGGTCAGCCATAAGTAACTACATCTATGGGGTTCGGGCATGGCACCTACTGCACAGTGTGCCATGGAAGATCAACAAGCCTGAATTGGAGGCGCTTTTGAAAGTGGCTGAAAAGCTAACACCCTCATCTTCCAGGAGAAAGAAGTGGCGCCCCTACATGATCGATTTTATGCTGGCTACCTGGAACAACATGGACTTGAGTGCCCCCCTTGGAGCCTCAGTCTTCGCATGTTTAGCTACATGCTTTTTTGCGACCGGTCGCATTGGGGAGTTCACCATTCAGAGGCTTGATGGTTTCAACCCCGAGTTTCACATCTCCAGGACCCAGCTCAGCTATGACCAGAACCGAGAAGGGCAGCAGGTGACTGTGCTGCACTTGCCATGCACCAAGGTTTCCCCACAAGGGGAAGATGTATGCTGGGCAAAGCAAGATGGGCCCATGGACCCCAACACGGCACTGGCCCACCATCTCAAGGTCAACAACCCCCCTCAGGATGGCCATCTCTTCACTTACCACCACAAGAATGGATACCGACCCCTCATGAAGTCCAAATTCCTGGCAGAGTTAGTGAGGGCCACGTGTGCAGCAGGTTTAGAGCCATTGCAAGGCCACGGCATCAGAGTTGGCTCAACTCTCGAATATCTGCTGAGGGGTGTACCCTTCGATGTGATGAAGGTGAAGGGTTGTTGGTCCAGTGATGCCTTCACCCTTTACCTGAGGAAACATGCGCAGATCCTCACGCCCTACAAAGATTGCTCCCCTTTGTACTGCTAACCAACTCCAAAATGCAGATGATGACCTAATCCACAAGTGGTTGGTTGTGTTTGCACTTGCACAGCATGGACACCCCATGCAAATTCTGCATAGCACCATGATGTAAACTTTGCGTACCGCAAACTCTTGAATGTTTTGTGGGAGCTTGCCTTCCCATCTCATATGTGAGGGACTCACATACAAATTTGTTCTTGGCCTACTAATTACCAAATGCTCCAGATTCAACCCACAATGAGACTCCTCCCCAGATCAATGTGATTTGCTCAATCATGAAACTAACACTGCTGAAGAGAAATACATCAATAATGACTTGCTCAGATGGCATTGATTGTTTGCCTTCCATTGTTTTAGTTAGTGGACTTATTGTAACAAAGAAATTAAGATTTTCCCAAATTTCCATGACTTTCATGAGCACCTATTTTTTTCCCACCCCCTGCAACCCATAACCCCTTAAAACCCATAGCCTGGACTGTCCACTGATGGGTATGGGTTATGAGGGTGCTGACTGTATATATTTCTCCCGTGTGGTAGCGTGTTCTCAGTTAGATTAGGAGGTTAGGGTATGTTGGTTTAGTTTAGTGGGTTAGGGGCAGTGCATCCTCGAGCTGACTTAGAACATGCCTCTGGCTGGCACCTCTGTGAACCTAGATGCAGAGCAAGCCTCAGTGTCAGGGAGAGAGATGACAACTAGGTCCTATTACCTAGATGCAGAGCGACTAGATACAAGTCAGTATATAGGTATTGCATAGGGGATAGGTATATGTACGCCTCAGTGTCAGGGAGAGAGATGACAACTGAGGAAAGAAGTGAGAGATCATGGTATAAGTAGTATAGTATGGTCGATCACATGATCTGTAGTCCTGAAATAGAAGTGGAAGGATGTACACATCAACACACCCCCATCAGGATGGAAGTGATAGAAGAAATATAGTAAAGAATCAAAGAGAAATTAGACCAAGAGCATTGTGGTGTTTGAGAAAAAGAGGGGGAAGTAGCAGTTTTATAAAGATGTCAGCCATCATGTCGGAGGTAGGTATCCAGTTTGTTTGAAAAGAGCCTTCGGAAACATGATTGTGTATAAAATGGTACCAGATGTCAATATGTTTGGAACGAGAGGATATGGACTTGGATTCAATAAGAGTGAGGGCGCTTTGGTTGTCACAGAGAAGAGGAAAAGGACATGGGACTGGTAGTCTGTGGATGGTTAAAAATAAACAGATCCGTAGCACCTCCTTCATAGCGTGCGTCATAGCATAGTATTCGGATTCAGTTGATGAAAGAGAAACTGTCTTCTGTTTGTTGGAAGACCAGGAAATGAGTGAATTGAGAAAATAGAAGCAGTATCCTGAGATACTGCAACGATCCTTCTCATCAGTTGCCCAATCCGCATCTGTAAGGCCACAACACATTGCAAAACCTTGGACAGGAGCCGATAAGTCCAGTTGATCCATACCAAATGTTAGAGAGAGATCTGAAGTACCAGCCAAATAGCGAAGAATGCCCTTAGCTGCCAATAAGTGAGCTCTGGTGGGGGAAGCATTGTATTGACCTAGGGCCATATCCAGCCTGGTGCATATGGTGAGGTAGAGGAGACTACCAACAAGGTGTTGAAAGTTCAATTTAATGTTGCTGTCACAGACATCTGGAAGTGAATTAGGTGGAGAAACTGGAAGTTCATGTAACTTTTGTCGAAGTGGAATCTGTGAGGGATGGCAGTTTGTCATGTTCCAAGTGTCGAGAAGATCTGTAACAAAAGATTTCTGAGAAAGATAGATCTTACAATGAGGGCGATCACAATGAATGCAGATCACTAAGAACATGGAGACCAGTCCTAAATCAACAACTTCAAGCTCCTTGGACAATTCAGCAATGAACCAGGTGTAGAGAGGAATGGAATTCATGACTGCTAAACCATCATCAACATGCACCAGTACCAAGAGGATAAGGTCACCATCAGGAGGCATCAGAATAGATGTGTCAGGAGGAGATGACCAACGACCATAGAAAACTGCATGGTCAACTTCACAACGCATCATGCCTAAACGAATCATGAGTTTTCAGAGAAGCATATAGAACTCGTACGACGATTGCTGCAGTCCATATAATGTGACAAGTAACCGAAGTACAGTGGAGGGATCGGCTTCAGGGAAACCCGGAATTTGTTTGCAAAAGATGACTGTGGATAGTTTAGCATGAAGGAAAGCAGTCTTGACGTCAAAACTCATGATTTCGAAATCATTGTGCACTGCAAATGCAAGAGCAATGCATATACTGGTGATCTTCACCACAGGGGAGTAAGTAGATCCATAATCCTCTGGCCGTTGACTAAAACCTTGGGCAACTAACTGAGCTTTGTCCTTGCCCTTGATGATTGTACCATCCAGATGGAATTTGTATGCAAAGCACCAGCGAAGGCCAATGGCTTTGCGATCCGAAGGCAAAGTTGTCCATTCAAAGGCGTGATGTTCTTCCAGGCTATCAAGTTCCCGGCACATGGCGGCTTGCCACACATCTGCATCAGGACAGGCAAGCACTTCATGGAATGATTCTGGAGCCTTGCACAGGTTGAAATGAAGGGGGCGCTGAAAACGTAGACAATCAACAGGGTGAGGAGACAATAAGATGTGAAAACATTGGATTCATGAGAGTCAAGATCATCCATAACGTTGGGAGGAAGAATTTGATCAGTGGCATAGAAGGAAACGAAATCGGAGATGGTACTCAAGCTTTGTTGAGGGTGTGGACCCTTAATTTGTTGTGCAGCCAACCAATCATCACAAATCTTAATGGCATCTGCAAATGCTTGACCTTTGGCAGTACGTATGATAGCACGAGGGGGACGAGGGGGGGAAGGAGGAGAGGAAGGAATGGAGATGAGAGAAGGAAGTGATGAGGAGGATGAGGAGGAAGCAGGAGTGGAGTGTGACTTATGGTGAGAAGAGGAACAGCCAGGAACCAACTTGTTGAAGATGACATCGCAAGAGAAGTGATACTTCCCAGGAGATTTCAGACATGCCAGCCAAGTTGATTGTCTTCATATCCAACGAAAGTGGCCTCAAAATGACGAGGACCACCTTTAGTATGCAGTTCTGGTGGAATGGCTACAAAACATTGGCACCCCCATATGCGAAGGTGGGAGAGGTTAGGTTTAGCATGTTCCATTTCTTCATAAGGGGTAATGTTGTCAGGCAGGGTCGACATAGGGACACGATTGCGAATGTAATTCATGGTGAGAACTGCATCCCCCCAATAGGACATGGGAAGGCCTGAATCCGCAAGAAGGGTCTGGAAACCATCTTCTAGGGTACAAACATAACATTTGATTTTTCCGTTCTGTGAGTGAGCATATGGTGCTGTCACCTGCATGACAATACCACATGAAGTAAGGTGTTCTTCAAGGTGGCCACAGCATAATTCCTTAGTGCCATCCATATGGACCATAATGACATGATTGCCTGATTTTGCTTCCCAGAGGGACTCAACTTTCTGGTATGCATTAAAAACATCACTCTTGGCAGCAAGAAGTTCGACATGTCTGTAATTAGACTTGTCATCGAGAATAGCCCAGAAGGACAACTTCTTGTGGGGAGTGAGAACTGGAAAGGGACCACAAGAGTCCATGTGTAGAAGCTCGCAAACAGCAGAGGCGCGATGGTGGTGATGGGAGTACGGAAGTTGTGGATGTTTTCCAATAAGGCAGGGAACACAGCGGTCGGACAAGTCCAAGGTACCTGACCAGTCCACACCAGTAGCATAGTCTTTAGTGAGAACAGCCTGAGTAGCATCAAGACCCAGATGACCCAAGCAACAGTGCCAAAGTGCTGGAGTAGGTTCTGCAACCATGAAGGTTGGGAAAGTGACCTCTGTGCCATCAGTGAGAGAGGGGACAGGGGTGATGAAGTCACACTGAAGGAATGAGAGGCGATGAAGAACAGTCACTTGAAAGGACAGACCAGCAAGAGTTGGATGGTCTGAAGGAAAATGAATGACAGTGGTGTCTTCATTGAAGTGTACACACATCCAACATTCTTGCATCATGCCAACCGAGATGAGATTGATAGGTGCAGATGGAGCGTGAAGACAATCACAAAAGACAAGAACAATTGATTGGGAACTGCATTGGAGTTGAACTTTGACATCTCCTTTTGCCAGTGTTTTGAGGACACCACAGTTAGCAGTCTTCACAGGGATTGCCTGGGAGGTGTGGTATGTCCAAAAAAGCGATCAATCCTTAATGATGTGATGGGTACATCTGGAGTCAAGGATTGAATTGTAGATGTGAGAAATGGACGAAAGGCAGATGGGCGAAATCTCAGGTATGGTGGTGAAAGTGACCGAGATCATACCCGTTCTGTACAAATCAAAGTAGATGTTGTTGTTCATGGAAAGAGTAGAGGTAGGGGGTACAAAGGGAGCAGTACCTAGTGCAGCAAAAGAGGGAGACGAATCCTCCTCCACTGTACCAGACAGCAAGGAAGGAAGCTGGTCAGAAGATACAGCACCCCCATCGCTAGCTGGGTCAACCTCTACATCCACCACATATGCGTGCGCTGACAGTTTATTCCAATTTATAACACCATGATCTTGATTACCTCCAGGTTTGTGCTCTTCATTTGTATGACCTGTCTGTTGACAAATTGTGCAGAAATTGGCAGAACAAGCTTGACAAGATGGTTGGGAGGTGGAGGTAGTAGTAGAAGAAGGAGTGGTGGTAGGGTTATCCTTGAGAGGATTAGAAGGGGTAGTATCGGAATTGATGTGGCATGAGCGAGAAGGTTGGAAATAGGTGTGATTGAGTTCGACATTCATAATGCATTCAACGATAGATTCAAATGATGGAAGTTGTTCGACTGTGTGTGTGATGCTAAGGCTGAGAAAGACTGATTCTTGGATGATATTGAAGGTAGACCGAAAAGGAAGATGCTTGACAAAGTGTCAGAGAGAGTCTGCATGGTCAAACAGATGTCCAGCCAAAGTCAAGCGGTTGAGTCCAGACCTCCAATGAGAAACATAGTCACCAATACGGGGGGGAGCACAGTGCAAGGCAATGAGCTCATCCTGAATAACAGCAGCTGAATTGAAGTCCATGCCACCAAAAAGACGAACAAGGTCTTGGTAGACAGAGTGCGCAGGACGACATCGAGGTAGAGGAGATCCAGCACCAGGTAGTTGCATACGGACGGTGGGTGACAGGCGTGAGACAAGAAGATGGTTCACCTGACCGCCTTGTGTCCACCAAAGATTCCACATGTGAAGTTCATCAGGTGAAGAATTTTGATCAATGGTCAGTGGATACGTAGGTATTGAGCCTGGATCGAAACCCCATTGGGAATCATAGTGCTCCACAATATGACCATAAAGATTCATGGTCATGATACAGTGTATACGAGTAGCAACACACTCCCCAAATCAGGTCAGCGACACATAGGGACATAAACCGACACATTGGGTAAATAAACAACACATTTGTGTGTAATGTGTCACCAATTCATGTGTAGTGTGTCGACAATTATATATTGTCAACACACCCAGATGTGGACCTTTCACTGGCCTTTGTTCAAAAATTATTCTAAGTTAGGGAGTACATATGTACTTTTTTTTCAAACTCTTTCTGTACTCATGTAATTAACAGTGTTAACTTTATAGACAAGTTATGGTATTACAGATGCTATATACATAAGGAAAGAGGGCTGCTCCTCGAGAATGGTAGGGACCCCTATGATGTCTATGTGCATTCCCACCGATCTTTGCTGTCTGCTGTTTGCTGGCGTTGGGCTGTACATGCCGGTGTTTGGCTTCAATCAGAGCCCTACATGTTGGTATTGGGGTCCTACATGCTAGCGTTGGGTTATAGAGGTCGGTGCTGGTCGTACACACTGGCGTTGGGCTCAAAATGTCGGTGTTGGGTTGTAGATGCTGGCGTTGGGCTTGAAACAGAGGCGTTGGGCCATATACATTGGTGTTGGGTCGCAAACAGCAGTGCTGGATTCGAGATGTTGGGGCTGGTTGTAAATGCTGGTGTTAGGCTCAACATGTCGGTGTCAGTTCATAGACACTGGCGTTGGGTCATGTTGGTTCGGTGTCGTGAGATTTGTGTCTGCTGATATGGGGTATGCAAGGCAGGGCCTGCAGGAAAGAGAGCGGGGGTGGAGGATGGGGGCAGGCTGGGGAATTGTCGATGGTGGGGGTTGTGAGTAGAGAGTGGCAGTGACGC
>Ga0307507_10006703_pt1 | contig 17387 bp, 4 predicted proteins | sample 7_EM_MG_FD_207223 | JGI IMG/M metagenome (GOLD analysis project Ga0307507, IMG submission 207223) | Populus trichocarpa ectomycorrhiza microbial communities from riparian zone in the Pacific Northwest, United States - 7_EM | ecosystem: Host-associated > Plants > Roots > Unclassified | place...
ACCACTAGCGCCTTGGCGGCCCTCGCGACATGCCTACCTACTGCCCCTAAACGATTCTTCTTCTTCTTCTCCTTAGCTTAGTATTCTTGTATGGTAGCAATCTACAAGCTTCGGTTCAGAAGCATTTATACGAGCCCGTCACAGTAAATAAAGCATTTTCCCCAATATCTCCATTCTCCTATACCAAAATTTGCCATTATTACCTATGTAAAATGCAACGTATATTACATTTCACGTGTTAGCCAGGCAGTAGAGCTTCTTCCTCTGCTTCTTCCTCTACTTCTTCCTCATTAAATTTACTATCTACGCGTTACTCAACTCCTACAGCTATATACATAACCAGCTTCACCCCCCCTCTGGCAAAATTTTATTTCGCTATAGTACGTAGGCTCGCTAAATCGCCACCAACTGTATATAGTAATTATAGCGAACGCCTATAGCTGTACGCACGGGCTATTTTGGTTGTCCGGGAGAACGATTAATGCGCACAACTTCTCCCTTTTAACGACTTATTGAAGTTTCTCCCCCCCCCCCTTTTTGCCTACGCCTATGCTTACGTTATAGACTTACGATAGCTACTAAGCGCGAATATAGCGCTCAAATTTAGCTTTATCGCACGGGAGGAAACCTTACGATAATTAACAAAGATAATAATACTTTAGGGCGTAAACAGTTTTGAAGTTCCTATAGCCAAGCATAGGCGTTCGCTACGCTTACTAGCAAGCCCACGTACTGTAGCAAAATAAAATTTTACTAAAGGGGGGATAAAGCTGGTTATGCATATAGCTATATAATACCGCGTAGGGTTTATGGATTAACTACTTCCTCCCCTTTTCTAATTAATGATAATACCAAATTGGGCGATTAAGATAATTCTGTATCGCGAGAGCCTCCTCTAGCTAATTAGAACTACGACTATATCTTTCCTATTAATTGGGATAATCTCTACCTAATAATATATGGCAAGCTTACTGGTAAATATGGATACTAAGTTACTAATAAGCGGTTGCTATTAAGTAAAGCTCCTATATCACTAATATAGAAGTATAGGGCAGACCTTTTTTAGGACAGTCCTTTAGGCAAAAAGAGGCTCTAGCTGTATAAGCTCTGCCATCTAGCTTAAAGACCAGGTGCTTTACTTACAATTAATAGCAACGATTATATTAATGGCCATTTAAAATTAAAGCATGACCTTATTATTAACCCTAAAAGTTATAGTGGTAAAATATAACAACTAGCTATAGAAGCTTCTACTTTCGCTAGCGGTTATAAACGCTAGCTATTCTGGGCAGCTTGCTATATTTAAGCCTGGTTAATAAGCTTAAATGTTAATCTTACTGGCTATAGGCCAACTACAGAGGCAGAAAAGCCAGCTTAGTAAGGTAGATTTAACAGAGCTTCATATTTAATTAAATCTAACATAGGAATAAAGCCTCTGGAGCCCTTACCACCAACCATTCTATCTACCTTTTAAGCCTTTGCGGGTGCAGGACGAGTTTAGCTATATTTAAATACCGTATTAGGTAAATTTGGGCTAGATTTTAATCGGGCAATGTTTATATTTGTATATAGAGAGGTGCTGCCAAAAATCCGAAATAAAACACCATAAATTCTATACAAATTTCCTAATTGGGACAGCTAGCTGACAGCTTGACAGTCAGCGTATGTTATCCAACAGTCAGCAGATAGCGAGCGATCCAATTGACGCAGTCAGTCAGCTATTTTTCTCGAGATCGCAGCTAAGCTGACTGTTGGACACACTGGGTTTTATATATAAAGATTAAAGTATTTAATCTATTTAAGTGCGATCTTATTGTTTATATACGCTATATTACTAATACTAATAATATAGCTATTGGGAATTATTATCTCTAAGTACTTGCGTATTTAGTAAGTCTTGCCTTTAAAGATAATAAGAGGCAGAATAACGTAGCCGTCTACGCAAATTGTCTTAGTAATCATAACAGTTTTACGACTAAATACTTTGCCTATCGATAATAAGTATCTTCTCTGTCTTGTCTTGTCCTATATATATACCTAATTTATCTATATTATATATATTTTTATACTATATCGCGTACTTTTTAATATTCCTTCCTAACGTATTAAATCACTCTTTTATAAGAATAGGATCTTTAGTGGCCTATCTATTTACCTCTTTAGGTACCTTAGTTTTAAGTATAACCCTTTGCGCTTGCGGAAGCGTATAGCCCATTTAATACCGTAGGTAGGTGGTGGTTTAGTAGGGTCTGTATAATGGTCGATAAGGATACAATTAACAAATTATTTAAGTAGAGAAATGCTAGGGCGTTACCCAATATCGTTTAGCCGTATTATCTATAGCATAATGCCTCCTTTTTCTACATCGCTAAGTAACCTATTTGTTGCAGGTGTATCTGACCAAGACTTTCGTCCAGCAACGCGTTGCTTAACACGACCGTATAGGTCAGGATTTTCACGCGTTGCCTCTGCAATTAAGGGATATTCGCTGTTGCGGATGGCTTAAGCAAGGCAAGCGACCTGGTTTTTAATCAATAGATAATCGCTTATTGTGGTGGTTGTGTAGTATTTGAATAATTAATAAATTTGAATAATTATGGCGATTGAGCTGTTCTGGCGATTAGGATGTCCACCACCCACCAGTGTGTCCAATAGTTAGCGGACAGCGAGCTTTGAGGCCTTGTAGCTGACTGACTGCAGCCGAGCGGATCGCTCGCTGTCCGCTGCGTTAAAATCAGGTACGCTGACTGTTACACTATCAGCTCGCCATCCGAATTAGGCAATTAATATAAAATTTATGGTATTTTATTACGGATTTTTGGCAGCACCTCTATATATATAAATATTAACATTGCCTGATTAAAAGATAACCTTAATTTACCTAATATAATATTAAAATATAGCTAAAATTATCCTCTACGCCTATAAAAGCTTAAAAAGGTAACTATTAAGGTTAGTAATAATATTAGTAATAAGAAAAGAAAATAGTAATAAGGGCTTTAGAGGCTCTACTTTAATATTAGATTTAATTAAATATAAAGCTCTATTAGATATATCTTACCAAGCTAGCTTATAGCTAGTAAAATTAATATTTAAGCTTATTAACTAAGGTATAGTTAAAGCTCTATTAGAGTTAATATGTTTAATTAAACCACTTAATAAAAGGCCTTTAATTAGCTACCACTTCTAATATTAATCTACTTTAATTATATTAGCTAATAGTTAATTATGCTTATTAGTAATAATCTTTTTAACTTAATTAAAGGCTTGTTTATATATAGAGCTTATTGCTAGTATAGAGAATATATTAAAAGTAATCTTAGTAAGTGTTAGATAAAGGATTAGAAACGATGTTATTCTACTTATAGTGTTAAAACTAATCTTAATAAACTTAAGGCCTATATTATAGTAGCGGTTAAGCTTACTAGTAAGCTTAATACGCTTTTAATTATGCTTTAAAAAAGTAAGGCTCTTATCTATAATTAAGGAGTATACATATTTATTAGCTAAATTGTTATTAAATTTATAAAGAACCTTTCTATATTATAGCTTTACTAGTTCCTTATCTTCCTTATCTACTTACTTATTAATAAAAGCAGTTAATCTATAAGGCCTATATAGTACTAAAGAACGCGTAGATAAAGTTAATAAAGAAAAGGCAGAGGAAGAAGTAGAGAAAGAAGCTTTACTACCTTATTGGGGCATAAAATATAATATATTTTATATTTTACATAGGTAATAAAAAGGTAAGTTTAAATATAGGGGATTAGGTTTATATGCGTAGTAAAGATATTAAGGAAGATGCTCTATTTACTATAGCTAAGTAAGAGATTACTTAGCCGAAGATCCGAATTCTGTTAAAAGCTTTAAAATACCACCAAATCTTCCTTTTTTTACCACTAAGGCAGCGAGCTGTTAGCTCGCTATAGTTTTATTACCGACTAACTGTTAACTGACTGTAACTACCCTATACGCTGACTGCTAGCTGACTGCTTACGTTATCAGCTTCTTGGCAGCTACGCTGCCAGCGTCGCTGGCTATTGGACATACTGCCACCCACCCTTCGGGTGGGTGGTCAAGGCGCAGCTACGCAGGCCACGGATACTAGCATTCAATCTATAATCTAGAGATAAAGGCGACAAACAGACCAAACAAAAGGAGTGGAAGCTCACAAGCTTAACGGGCAAGGTGGCGTATCAAGTTTGCCAGTGGGAGTAGTACATGCGAATGACAGACAGATAAACGAACATAAGCAAGCAAAACACAAGGCGTACAAAATACTTGTCGAACTGAATCTGACATGCCTAGTACCCTATGTCTCACTACCCCGCTACTTACCATCATATGTCTCATCGAATGTCTAATTACCTGTTTCCATTACCGAATGACGACTACGTCGTCATTCTATTTGTCACCTATCTAGTGTATATATAGAGGCCTAGAGCCACATTCAATACTACATGAGTCCTCATTTTCTGACCTAGTTTTTGGTTCGACAATACTCCAGCTCTCTTCATGATACCGATCTTCCAGCCAATCAACCTGACGTTCTTACCACACTTGCATAATAAATACGTTAAGGCGTGACGAAGCCTTGGCCGACCCAGTGATCTTTTTGGACTGGAGCCAATATGGAGCTCCAGGATGGACTGAGGCTTGCCCTGGAGTGGATCTAAGGTAGTGGAGCTCTTGGAGCTCCAAACCCTATACCTAGTTGGGAGGGAGGAATGGACATTATATTATCAGTGCGTAGGATTAGCCAATCGGGGGTTTGCGCAATGGCTTAGTGTTTTTAATAACTAGTATCAGCCACCAAATCTAAAACTTCTAGTTATACCTTAGCCCCTACTACCGCTATTATCCTCATCGTTGCCCTTTTCGCCTTACTAGCCAGCCCGAGCCCGCTCAATTCGCCTAAATATCCTCGCCATTCCACCTATATCGGATAATTGCGAACGACTATTCAGCAGCGCCAAAAACTTCCTCAAAGATCGTCGTTCTCGGTTGCGGATGGATATAATTAAGGTAAATGAGTGTCTTCGCTACTCATAAGGGCCTCCACAGAAGGGTACATTTAATAGTAAGGACGTTGGTGAGGTAGAAGGAGAGCTTCAGCTAGATAGGATATCGCCATCACAGGCCTCAAAGCTTCGTGTTACTGCGTATGAGAAGGCGCAGGCGGAGGCAGCAGCAGTTCAATTAATAAGGGAGAATGAGGATAAGGGTGAGGACGACGCATTGGAGGTAGAGTTTGCTGCTATTGAGGCGATTCTTAATCAAGGTAACGATGATGACGGCGATGAGAATAGAGAGATCAATGAGGACAATGAGTAGAGAATCTAATTCAATATTGATGATATTTTCCACCTTTACCTCTACCTCCTCAACACTATGTTCATGCCGAGACTTACTATTTATAGTGTATATTTGCTTCGGAGCTCCAGCTTTTAATAGGCTAGTGGAGTGGATTCGAGCCCAGATCCACTCCAGTCCAGTCCAAAAAGACCACTGCCGGCACCTTCCTAGACGCAGGGGTCTCAATGATATTTATATCCATTGCTTAACGATATATTCATTCATAAGCAATGATAACGATTGGATTTTTTGAGATCCTTATAAATGAATATATATGAGAAAGTTGAAGCATTGTGGTGTAGCAAAAGGATGCTAAGGTATATACGCAGTATCAATTATACGCTGGAGGAGAGAACAGTTGGTGAGGAATAAGGGGGGGTGAGGGCCTCTAGGAAGCTGTTGACCTTGACAAATAACTACAACACCATGCTAAGACTAGTGATGTAGCTTATATAAACCATATCACGAATATCCATTCATATCGCGATATTTTGGCTCCCTTAATGATAACGATTGATATTTGGTCAAAATATCAATCCATTCATTACTGAGACCGCTGCCTAGACGTATACTTCGCTTGACAGCTAGAGCACTTTCACGCCTGGTCTCTCTTAGGGTTTGACATAGGCGCTACTGCTGAAGTACTAGAAGCTGGCGAGCTTTCCTTGACTCTTCTCGAACTTGACGTTGCCGATTTAAGAATGGTGCAGTTCCGGTTGACATCCCTGAACGGACATCATAATGATACTGGCGATGCTCTTTTTTCAGTTGTACCGCAAATGTCTCTTGTTGCAGCTCGGGTGCATAATCATAGAGATAGGCGATCATGCAGCCTAGGTGCATTCGGAGCATGAGGTTGTCGTCAGGACTGTCCAACCAACTGTCGATCAAAGCGTCTAGTAGCGGCGCTAGCGGAGGGATCACAGTAGCAGGAGAGCAATGCTGTTCGAGGTCAAAATTCCAATCATCAGCGCGAAGGAGAACGGTGGTCGTAGGCCCTGGAAGCTCCCCTGCTCGTCGTATCGAGTTTTGCGTAGGTGGGGACAGCGCATACTGCATGCAGGCAAGAGTTGCGTTTCCAATCTTTTGTTCTCGTTGCATGAAAGTCCATCCGCTCTGTAGTAGCAATTTCGCAGCAGATGCAGGGTCCTGCACGAGGACATACAAGTCGAATACAATCGTTGGGACTCCATAGTGGGCGATAGCATCCTCGAACCAGACTACGCAGCGGATTCCCTGGCTGCGCAGCAAAGTACAGGGTAGATGTCGTGGATTCGAATTGCTAAGAGCCATTGCTTCAGAATTTCTCTTGCAGGTCGAAATAAGTCTAAAAATGTTGGGATCGTGGTATGGTTTATGTCTGTTAAAGGTGTCGATACAAAGGTGGGTAGGCAGCGATTTTAAGTTCTAAGATAGCGACGTGTCCAACGCGATTCTTTTGCGCGCCAATATTTGCGCATGCGGTTGGTATTGGGGGCAGGTTTTGGGGGCAAGCGTCTTCTGTCAGTGTCCTGAAGTTGCGGGGCGTTCGCACACCACGTCGCTTATGTACTCATGCGCGCAGGTAGTTGAGAATCACGTTTTTCGCCACATCCTCGGCAGAACTGCTGATTAGCGGCGAGCCATCAACACTATGAACTTGAAATGTTGTGTAAGTTAAAAATAGCATATATTTTCAAAGAATATTAACCATCTAGCTATAGAAATTGTTAGCCATATGCGTCTTTACACTGATTGAGTTTTCGTCACCTTCCTAAGGTGTACGTCTACACCTGTCTCAAATTTGGTGTCTGTTACATCGAATTGCGGAGGGATTTTACACTCTTTCTGAGATTCTTGTGACCGTAGGGCCTGTTGAACCCTCATCTTGATCTGATCTCTTGCGAACTAGCTGCAATGAGTCATTATACCGTACGTAGTTCGACGGAGTTGTTTCATACAGTCTGTACCAGCTTCGGCTTCTCCCCCGCGCGCAGCGGTACACACCTAATTTCGCTAAACCTGCACCTAAATTAGTATGTAGAGCTAGCAGGAAGAGGTGTAGTATGTGGCCCTGGCTTGGGCCACCAGCCACCTCGAATTTGAAGCTCGAATCTGAAGCCGTTCGTAACTTACCTCCCTTACCAAAAGCCGTGATATTTGCTCCAGATCGTGGTGTACCAAAGCTTCTTTCTCTTATTAATATGAGCTCCAAATGTACTGCTGCTGCCTCTATTGGTAGTCCCTTCAGCCGCCCACCTATGTAACGATTTTGAATATCACTAATGCAGCCTTCCTTATGAATCGCCTGCCCGCCTACTTTGACACAGGGCTTAAGTATAAGTACGGTGGTACAGTAGCCAAATCGGTACGTAGTTCGAGTATCCTCTATATACGTTGCAATAGGCTACCTTATTTGCTGCGGGTGAGCTCGATGAGATCCTAAACGATCCGGCAGCTGCTAAGGAGTATAATAATAAGGAAGTTCGACACTTTTACCACCTATAAGATTATAATACGGTGAGAGCTCCTATGCAGCTTCTGTGACTCTTATAGCTTGTGAATATAGCTCCCCTTACATTACCAAGTTAATCGCACACTTAAAGGTCTCTATTGGCAGAGGCCTTAACACCTAAGTCTTTGGTAGAGAGGGAGGAGCCGGCTCTAAGGCTTTAAATAGAATAAGAAGAGCAGCTGGCTAAGCCTTGTAATAGAGGGTCCTTCTTTAAATATCGCCTTTTAGTAACGACCAAGATTAAAAAGCTAAATCGCTCGGATAGCTTCCTAGCTTATATATTTCCAAAGGCTCGCTTTCGCCTCTGGGTTATATATAACCGCAAGGTTCTTTCTAAGGTTAATTAGGCTCTACAGCAGAAGTATACTAGTCGTACCTTTATAAGTAATGGGTATAATAGTATTATAAAGGTTCCTGGGCGATTAAAAGGCTCCTTGAAACGTGTCCCGCCCTCACGTCGCCACATAGGCTAAAAGACATAGAGTGCTTGCGAACTTGTCGCAAGCGCGGCGGGATCTAATATATGTACTCTTACACTCCTCTAAAGCTCCCTTCTAATTTAACCACAGCCATATAATAGATTAGCTTAATTCCGGGAGTGAGCTTATCAGGCTAGCAAGAGCCTATTACAATTGCCCTAGTAACGTAATTAAGAAGCTTAAAGTTAAGCTTACTCTTAAATATATTAAGGCTATAGGATAGTAAGCTCCTCATCCCTCTAGTCGCTCTTCTATAATAACGCAATTAGCTTTATAATTAGATCCGGAATCCTTATAAAGCTCTCTACTAGCTACGCTATAACGTGCAGCTAGTAATCTTACGGCTTCCTCTATAGTCCCTATAACAAGCTTTATAAAGATATCTTAAAGGTAGCAATATTACAAGAACTACGGTAGTAGCTAGTGCTAGGTATATTTGTAAGTTAACTATAAGCTTATATAAGAGTGTAAGGTAATAGGCTCTGTACTACTTAGCTACGGCATAAACCCTAAACAGGTAAGCGAGTAACTAGCAAAATGCCAGGTATGGCTATACGGAACAATATATATAGGCGAGGTAACTTCGTTACCTAATAAAGAGGATATAAAGAAGTAGGCTCGGGTAATAGATAAGGGCCTTGCTATTAAATATACTCCTCCTATTAAGTTAATATAGAAGCTTTTTAATAAGAGAATAAATAGTAAAAAGAAAGGAGAGCTTACTACTAAGGCCTCTATGCCTAGCACTCTAGGCATAATTAACCAATTCTATATTAACCCCAATATTAGTTACTATAGGCGCCTATCTATACCTCTAGCAGCCTCTCTTTTAAGCCTAAAGTTATCGCTAATTACTCCTTTACTATATACTTAGGGCCTTAATCGGCTTACTAATTTATAGAAGTATTTTAAGTGGTATAAGTAGGCGGTATAAGACTTAGAGGACTAGTAGGAAGATATTAAAGCCGTATATTAAGTAGTATTTAAGAAGCGGTAGGACTTAAAGACGATTTAAGAGTAGAAACTAAATAAGCAAGGAAAGACGCTAATTAACGTAATAATTAAGGTAGGCGTTCTAGAGGCAATTACTAAGAGATTATAGATAGATATTAAAGAGTAGAGGACTTTAAGAGCCTTACACTTAATTAGTAATAGATTTTTTAACTTAAGCCTGCGCTTACTTATAGGCACCTATTATAATATATATTTTACTAGTAATCCTTATATAAATTATATACTATAAGTGTAGAAAATAGCTATACTAAGCTTTATACGGTAAAGACACCTTACTATATAATTAAATCTTACTTCCCCTTCCTAATAAAACCGCTATAGCGGAAATAGGCTCTTATACTCTTATCTTTACTTTCTACTACCTCTATATACTAGCTTAGAAACGTACTAAATATAATAGTGCTGAAGCGCGTTACCTGCCAAATTCTGCCATACCGTTAAACCAGCTAATTAGGATTTTCCATCCCTAGAATAGAAAATCGCTATTAGCTCGCTAACTATTAGCGTCTTAGCGACCTCTTTATATCTTATTAGTCTCTAATAAGCTTCGTCCTCTTCTTTTTTTTTTTAAACTTAGTATCTTTATAAAATAGGTTTTATTTAAGCCATTATACTAAAGGTATTACCCTATTACTCTAGCGCCTCTATTTAAGAAATAAAATATTGCTAAATAAACTCCTTTAGCTTACTAAAGAACTTCTTAATTAGATTTAAATTGGGTAAGTATATAAGTAAGTATATAAGCTTTATCCTAGCTCTCTTAAAGAGAGTAGTAATATACGGTAAGTAATAAAAGCTTATGTTATCTATAATAACTACTAATCTTAGTGCTAAATAAGAATTACAGTAAGGTAAAAGAATGTGTTTAATCTAATAGTTATAGCCCTCTATAAGCCACTATATACTAATAATACTAGTACGCCTTTAACGGTATAGGTGGGTAGTATATTAACTTTCTTTTTACTACGGTTACAGGGTTAGCGAGGTTTAGTGTCGCCCCTCCCCCCATGCGCGTAGCAGCGATGGCATCTAATTTCGCTTAAGCTTCGCCTAAGTTAGTATATAGAGCTAGCAGAATTAGATATAGTGGCTGTTAGGAGAAGGGTCACCTTCTTATATTTAAAGCTATTCGCAACTTCTCTTCCTTACCAATATCGTAATATTTGCTCTAGATCTTAGTACAATAGAGCCTTCCTCTCGTTAATATAAGCTCTAAACGTACTACCGCTGCCGCCGTTGGAAGTCCTTCTCGTCCACGCCTTTAAAAGCCTCAACTGTCGCCAATACTATCCTTATCTTTTTAACCACCTATCTTAACGCAGAGCTTAAGTATAAGTACGGTCGTGACTCTGCCGCCCGCATTTAGTAGCCAGATTAGCACGTAGCTTAACTTCTCTCTACTAATAGCGTTTAATGGGCTGCCTATATTATAGCAGGCAGCTACTTTTACTAACGGCGAGCTTAAGGAAATTCTAAACAATCCTAGGGCAGCGGAGGAGGTAGATTGTAAGGAGGTTTAACGCTTCTATTAATTATAGGATTATAATACTATAAGGGCTCTTCCATAGCTACCGCGTCTTACGCAGCTTTTAAATATAGGTTCCTATTGTCCTTTAAGTTAGTAATAAAATTATTAGTTACCGTACCTCTATTTAGAGCTTAATCTAAATAATATTAGCTACTATATATAAACCCCGCGTTAATTACGGAGACACCCTATACTTCCTTCGCAAGTATTTAAGCTAATACCTAAGAATTTAATAACGGAAAGTAAGGAGGAGGAGCTATTACTAAGGCTTTAATTCGAGCATAAATTGGAGTAGGTAAAGCCGAGTAGTAGAGGTATCTTTTTTAACTATTGTCTCTTATTATTAGTTAGGCTTAAAAAGGGCGTACGGACTTAGAATATAGTTATATATACTTTTACTAACTCTTGCCTAAGCCTCTCGCTCGCATATAGTTATAATATACTGCCTATAATTAATAAGGCTATTAAGCAGCAGCTTCCTAGCCGTTACGTTATATAAGAGTTATATAATGCGTTAGTTTTATATATAGAGAAGAATAAGACTTAAGTAACGTTTAAGATTAATTCTAGTTAGGAAGCTAGCTAGAGCTTAATTAATAATAAACTTATAAGCTTAGTAAAGAAGTACCGGAATATAGACGGCTCTACTAAGCAGCTCTTAGTTAAAGTTAGCTTTATATATATTAAGGTAAATAATTAAGCTGGATCTACCGCTCGCTCTACTAATCGTTTTATAATTGTCACGAAGTTCAAATAGATGAGTTCATTGATGAAATGGGTTGATAGATTGATGATCTGGTGTCGTGTCTTGAGTGACGTGTCTTGGGGGCCCTAGAGCTTCGAGCTACGAAGAGATTTTACAATGCACGTGCTCCGTGCACGTGACTCGTGCACGTGACCCACGCCTTTAGAGAATATGACAATAATAGCTATACAGTTATTGGCATAGCTAGCTACCACTGCTTCCTTATAGGATATGTCTCTAAGTATACCGCAACCTAAACAGCGTAAGGTTAATGATATTACTCGTCCTCTAAACCCCTATCTAAAGACTACTAAGTTCCGGCTAGAGCTATATAGGGAGTAGGAGTGTAAAAAGAGGTATCTAGGCTCTTCTTAGTGCTAGATCTATTGCTAAGTTAACTATAAGCTAATGCAAGAGGACCTTAAGGAGTGGGCGTGGGCTATTAAGGACAGTTTAGCTACTATTCGCATACCGTATAGTAAGCTATTTAAAAGGCTTTAAAATTGGAAAAAAAGAAGTAGTAAGAAGTTTTAACTTACCTCTTCTAAGTTACCTATACCTATACCTAATACTTCTAGAGTTATTAATTAATTCTATATTAATCTAACTGGCAGGTAGTACAGGCGTCTAGCTATACTACTATTAGGGCAAGACCTAACTATAAGATTATTACCTATAGCTTCTCTACCTTATTTATAAGGCCTAAATCGCGTAGCCGATTTATAGGAGTATTTTAACTAGTAGAAGCTTTTAGTATAAAAAGACCTAGAGTAGGAGAGTAATCTTAAAGCTGCCTATTAAGTTACTTATAAAAAGCGGTGGACTTAAGGATTATTAGGGAGTAGAAGCTAAATAAGAAGGGTAAAACGCTGGTTAATGTAATAATTAATAAGGGAGTACTAGAGGCAATTGCTGAATAAGTATATTAGAATATTAAGAAGTAAAGAACTTTATAAGTTACTTAACTTTTTAGTAGTATTAAGGATTTAGAGAAAAATAAGTAGTAGAGTTTTTATACTAGTATAGCTCTACTTAAGAGTATAGGGTAAAATACAGACTTTACTAGGAATTTATATAAGAGTTCTGTAATATAGTAAACCAATTAAGGTAATGTCTAACTCTTAGATTTAACAACTTGCTAACTCTTTTATTAATCCTTCCTTATATATACCCGCTATAGCTAAAGCAGGCTATAGCGTTATTACTCCTTCTACCTATAATATCTATATATTACTATAGGATGTCTTTAAACTTTTTACCTTAGAGCTCTAGCTTACTCCTCTATAAGCCAAAATATTATTAAATATACTCTTTTAGCTTACTAAAGAACTCCTTAATTAGATTTAGATTAGGCAAATATACAAATAGATAGATAGGCACTATACGGCGCTTAGCAAAAAGAGACTTAATTTATTCTAAATAATAGAAGCTTGCATTATCTATAACAACTACTAACCTTAGAGCTAGATAAGGATTATAGTAAGGTAGAAGGTAGTGTTTAATCTAGTAGTTATATCTTTTCGCGTTTATTAAGCCGCTATATATTAATAATACTAGTATACTATTAATAGTATAGCAGGTAGAATATTAAGCCGCTACTTATTAGGGTTATATAGAGTATATAGGATTAGCATTATGCCTACTAGCGCTTAAGCTGACTTTTATATACTTGTCTTTAGAATGGCACCTTCGTTAATTTCAAAATCTTTGTCTCTTTATTAGAACGAACGTATAATAACGCTAGCTATCCTAGAAACCGAAAAGGCGTCTTTCCTACCTGCAGTAAGGTTATCTATATTTAATATTAAGATAATAATCTCTTTAATATATAGCAGTGCACTTTTGGAGCTCTTGCTGCACCTGGCCCAAAAAGACCAAACCAACCAAAAGAACCCTGAAAAACACCCTAATAATCCCCTGAGATGCATGCATTACAGGGGAGGCACAGGTGGAACAACGGTGGTACGTAGTCGCGCGCGACCGCCAGACCTATACCCAACAATGGCCCCCCACAACAACAACAAGGACGGGCGAATACCACACTAGAAAGCGGAAATACCCTAATTAAGAAGGCATCTGATAAAATATAAAGCCTATTAGACGCGTCTAGTATCTAGAACTATGGGGGAGTATCTATTAGCTATTATAAACTAATGTAGCTAGCAGAATGGCTCCAGTCTAGTAAACCTTAGGCGCCCCTCTAGTAAACCCTTAATTAAATCCTCTAATAGCTAAATAAAATTAAAGATAAACAAAACCCCCCCTAATAGGTGAACCGCACCTAGGCCGCCATAGCTATACTCCTATAGCATAGGGAACCTACCCCCCTAAAGACAATAATTGGGTATATAATCATAATATAACTAAATATAGAAAAGGTAGAGGAACTTAGGGGACAATTAGAAATAGAAGTTCTTATAAAGATTTATAAGGAGGTCCACAACGCCGTCGCAGTCCAACACCTTAGGAGTGGAGACATTAGAGTCACCCTAAAGGACCAATAGGCAAAGAAACGGGCCATAAGGGCAGGGGATAGGCTAGGAGAGCGTATTAGCATAAAAGTGCTTTGTAAAGATTACCTAGTTAAAGTCCTGTCGGTTCCCATAAGCCTTAGGGTAGAAAGGGGACGCTAGGCAGATAATACAGCAACTATATAGGAGATAGTAAAACAAACGGAACGCCTTATACTAGGACTTATAATTACCCGGATCTAATGGCTTTAATAGGAAAATATAAACTAAGTATACAATGAGAACAATAAGAGGATATAAGGGGCGCTAGAGACTCGCTAGGGAAATAATAGATGAACGCATAGCTCCCTTATCGTCAGCGTATATACACCAGGAATGCAAAAACTCCTTATCTAAAAAGGAATAATTATAAATGGCCTTATATATAACACAAGGCTCTACAACCACAGACTACACCTAGAATGATATTATCGCTATATATAATAGGGACACACCCAATCCACATACGCAGCACAGGTGTGCTGCGGCCACTATGCAGGCCCCTATAATATAAGACAATATATAAATCAAGACCAAATAAAATGCGCGAACTGTTACCGAAGCACACATAAGGCGTGGGAGAGAGAAGACTGCATTAAATACAGAAGATGGAAGGAAAGGGCTTAACAGCTACGGGAACAACTGCATGCTAGGTTATATAAATGGAAATAATAGGCGATAAGCTAGGGGGACATAGGTGTCTTCCCAGCATTTCCTACCTTTAATACTAGGGGGCTAAGCCAGCTATCCCAAGCCTTAACGGGCCAAAAGCGACGCCGCGCGACATCACTAAACCGAATAGGGATATAAGGGATATATAGGACATAAGGGAGAGGACGCCCAGTAGGAAGACCCCTATAGACAGCTATAGCAAGTTCAAGGCCAGGACAATTAAGAATTAGATTTAACGCGGTAAACATAACACACGCAGCTGGCTTATAAGGGGTACATAGCTAACTGGCAAGAATAGGGGAAGAACCAGAGGTAATAACAAACTCAAATTTAAAAAGGCTAGTAGGAACATAAGATACAGAAATAGAAAGCTCTATATAAAATAAGTAGTGGCCAGGGAGCAAATATAGGAGATAGAAGTTCTGAATATTTTAGAGAAAGTAGAAACGGAAGAAGTGAGGAGCAAAAGAAAGGCAAAGGACCCCTACTAGGGGTCCACCACTTGACTATTATATAGTATAACTACGGCAATACAAACCACCGTCTAGTAAAGCCCCTACTAGATAGTCTAAACCTAGAGAAACACCATATTCTTACTATATAAGAGCCGTATTATAATACCTATATATAATTAATATACTGCCCCTAAGGATTCCAGCTCCTATATAAACCAAAAGCAGCTATACGCATATACTTTATAATTAGCAAAAATATCAGCCTTGCCTTATAGTCATAGCAGGCAGTTAACCTAGATATTACAGTTATAACCATCCAGATATATAGGGGACTAGTATAAATCATTAATGTCTATAACCCTAGGGTTAAAGGGGTAGCATAGACAGAGAATATTATATCTATAATAAGCTTACTAGAAACTAAACACGTAGAGTCTATCCTACTAGGAGACATAAACCTCCACTATCCACGGTAGGGGGGCATCTATGTTGCTGCTAATTAATAGGCAAAGTGCCTACTAAGAGCTATAGACAATGGGGGCCTTAAGCTAGCTACCCCCCCAAGTACAATTATATGGCAATAGGGCACTACCAAAAGTACAATTAACCTTACAATTATGGACGAAAACCTATACTAGAGACTCAAAAGGTGCTCCCCTAAAGAAGAATGGGCACTTACCTTAGACTATATCCCTATCTAGATATAACTAGATCTAGACATTAAGGCGCAACTAAATGGTAAAAAATACGCAATAAGGAAGCTTAATATAGATAGCTTCCTTAATATAATTAAATAACAACTCTAAGACCTAGAAGAAATCCACCTAATACTAAATAAGCGAGGCTTATTAGCTACCCCTAAGGAAATTAATTAAAGACTAGAAAGGATCTAGGCAGCAATTAAAAGCAGGCTAAAAGAGCACTGCCTAGTTTTAAAACCAGGCCCCTATATATAACACGCATGGTCCGCATAGTGCGCGGCCCTTATAGCCGGCCAATAACGAGCAAGGAGGAAATATATAAGCAGCTATAATTCTAAGGACGAGAGATAATATAAAGACACAAGAAACCAGCTAAAGAATACCCTAAAAAAAGAAGCAAGGAATAACTAGAGATGGTTTATAAATAAATATACTACTAACCTAAGTCTCCCCTATAACAAGGGCCTTTAAACCATAGCAAAATGGGCAAAGAAAAAGGCGGGATGCTTAGTAGAAGATCTACACCTACCACCCCTATAAAGAGTAGGCAAACTATAGGCCACAAGTAATAATAATAAGAAGGTAAAAATCCTTATAAAAAGATTTTTCCCTTAACCGGCTCCAGCAGACCTTAGCAATATTACTAGTAAAACACCAGTAACTCGCCTAAGGGTTAATAGTAACATAACAACTAAAGAAATAGCCAGAACTATTAGCCGCCTCTTAAACAATATAGCACTAGGACTAGATGGGATCCTAAACAAAGCCCTAAAGACCTATAGACCACTTATAGCACCTTAGCTTGTAGACGTAGCTAGAGCATGCTTTGCAATAGGCTATTACCCATAACTTGGAAGATCTATAACGACGGTCGTCTTATAAAAAGAAGGTAAAGCAGACTACTTAATCCCAGGAAGCTACCACCCTATTGCCTTAGAAAACACCCTAAGCAAGATCTTAGAAAAGGTTATAGCGGACCACATAGTAGATACGGTAGAGGAATACGCCCTACTACTATAAAGCCAAATGGGGGTAAGAAAGAATCGCTTAACGCTATTAGCACTTACACTACTCGCTACTGCTATTAAAACTGCATAGGCTATGCGAAAGGACTTTATAGTATTAATACTTAGCCTAGATATTAGCGGCGCCTATAATAATATACCCCATAAGCGTCTCCTATATATCCTTAGGGCAAAGGGCTTCCTAGAATAAATTATTTAATTTATTTAAGGATTTATAGGCTAGAAAGAAACATTACTAATCTTTAGCGGATACTAGAGCCCCCCTATTATAGTCGTAACAGAAATACTATAAGGATCACCTCTATTACCTATACTCTTCCTCTTCTTTATAAGCAACCTGCTTAACACCTTTAAGGAAGGGGCGACCTAGGGGATAGGCTTTATTAATAATATAAACCTAATTATATAT
>Ga0307507_10006704_pt1 | contig 17385 bp, 3 predicted proteins | sample 7_EM_MG_FD_207223 | JGI IMG/M metagenome (GOLD analysis project Ga0307507, IMG submission 207223) | Populus trichocarpa ectomycorrhiza microbial communities from riparian zone in the Pacific Northwest, United States - 7_EM | ecosystem: Host-associated > Plants > Roots > Unclassified | place...
TGGACTCATACTAAGAAATCGATTGCGCTGGCGCGCTGAACTCCTTCGGATATTTGATCGATTTCTTAGTCTGAGGCACTTAGGCGAGATTTGTATGGAAGCACGAGCTTTTTTAATAAGGAAAACTTACAAACCCCAACAAAATTGATCAATATCCCTACAACATTTTTTAAAATAAAAATTATATTAAATTATTTAGGAGATCTAGCTCTATAAATTATAAGATGTTGGGCTTTTATACCTTTACATGGGCTTATATATAAAAGTACTTAAAAGTGTTGATAATTTTAACAATAGGAATTTTCACTTTAACGAAATTAATCTTAAATTTGGAAGGGGATAATGCAATTTAGAAATCTTTAATATATAAAGTAGCCCCCTGAGATTTATTTATGAACTTTTGAAAACTTTATTTTATTATGTGGTAGAGGAAATCCCCTTATAAAATTGCTAAAACTATGATTTTTATTAATAATTTTAACAAAACTCGCCAAACGCTCTCAGACGTGATTTTGGTGGATGTTAGTCAGCTTGCTGACGGGCCGAAGGAACTTATCTCGGTCCCAGACGATCAGCCAATTATAAGCTGCTTACATAACGGATTAATTATCTTATGTTGTTGTCGTCTGGTACACGGTTTGGAAATTTGTTGGTCCCTTACGCCGATTTATATATAATTCTTATACAAACTCACGCGCCATACTAATTTTTTAGCTATCAATTAATAACAAACTAACACCTTTATAAATAATTGGCCAACGTTATGTTCTAGAGCTTTATAAGGCGATTTTAACGCTGCCAAAATTATTGCGAACGGCCTGGTGGTTACTGCCATATTTCGCCTTAAATAAGCGGGTCTCCCCTTTAAAGTTCTACTTAAAACTCTACTGCCATTAATTAATAACAAACTAACGCCTTTATAGATAATTGGCCAACGTTATATTCTAGAGCTTTATAAGGCGATTCCAACGCTGCCAAAATTATTGTAAATGGCCTAGTGGTTACCGCTACGTTTTGCCTTAAATTTCGCCTTAAATATTACCACTATAACAGTAAATATTCAGCTAGAGCTATTAACCATTACCAATCCTTAACGTTTAACCTCCTATATTAATATTTATAGTAGATAAACACCTAAATAGCTAATATATTGCATCTAGATTAATTCTGTGCCTTATTACCTGCTTTATTGCTCCTCCGCTACCTGCACTACTTAAATATTAACCTGCGAACCCCCTACCAACTCTATGTTTACTAATAAGCTATATAGCGCCGTTTGGTACAAAGAAATGCTTAAAGGCCTTAATAAGGAAGCTAAAAGTTGGATATACGCCTAGTACAGTACCTAACTGTCCTCGTACTGCTAGCGAGGTAGTGGATAATACTATTAGTGTAGTAAACGTCTTTAAAAAGCAATATACTAATAATAAGGCGTCTTAATTACTGGCAGTAGATGGCGAAGCTCCTTAGTCACTAGGGACAAATCTATAAACATCTTAACTCTCTACTAGCTTGGCTAGCTAGGATATACCTTAACTCTTTACTAGCTTGGCTAGTTAGGATATACTAAAGATGCGGGTAGCTAGGGCTTAGAGAAAAATCTAAGATAAGAAGAAGCCCAATATAATAACTCAAGCACAAGATAACGCAATTTAGGGTACTATATTACTGCTATACAGCGACGAATTCCATGCAAAAAATGAGTAGGTAACCTATATTTGGAGGCTAATCTATAATCACATTAATGTTATCCTTATTATACAAACCGGCTTTAGTAAAAGCCTTATTATGCAAGTAATTTCAATCCTTTATAAAAATACTATATTATTAATATTTCTTCCTCTAAATAAGATTGTAAAAGAGCAAGTTCAAAAGGTTAATTAGGTTGGTAGTAATACGCTGCTCCTTAACGCTAACATTAAGAATATAGATAAAGCGCTTAAGAATGCAAGAGCCGGCCTATATACCTATATCTTTATTAGTCCTAAGCTTATTAGTATACTATCTTTCTAAGATCTACTTAAAGACCCTAAGTTTAAGAAGTAATTAGCCTTAGTTACTGTTAATAAAGCTCATCTTGTTATATAATAGGGCAAGAAGTTTCGCCCTAAGTATGCACAGCTATGCTATATACGCAATCTAATTAGAAGCTTAGTCCTGTGGTTTACCTATTCTACAACTTTTAATCCAAAAACATTAGAAACGGTAAAGAAGTCCTTAGGCTTTAATAACACTAATATATACCTTAAGCAGACTTCTATTTCCCGCAGAGAGCTTATCTTTTATCTTAGCTAGATACCAAAGGATACAATTACTAAATACACCTTACTCCACTTCCTTCTTAATAAGGCTATTAATCCTCCAACTATTAAAATATATATTAATCCTACCGTCTTTTAGGGAGGGAGCTGCTTAGCTACTCGGCATAAGATTCTAAAGACTATTATATTCTTTAACACTAAAGTCCAAGCTATAGAGGCGCATAGAAGCATATCTAAGTACCTATAGTAGCTATATCTAGCTTAATATACTAAGGATATCACCCGCTCAATTATAGCCGTATTCCATTAAACAACCTCATTATTTAGCAAGAAGTTAATACTAGATGAGTTTAGGAAACTAGCAGAATCTTCTAAGATTTAAATTATTTTTGCTATAGAGGCTATTGGGATTAGTGTTAATCTTCTGGATATCTGTAGAGTGGTTATATATATAATACTAGCGCCTAAATAACATTTCTCTTTTCTTCTATAGTGTGGTGGTTGAGCTAGTCGCGATGGTAGAAGGGCTGAAGTAATCTTTCTATTTAAATACTGGTGCTTTGGCGAATGAGACTCACTCCTATAGCTAAAGCTGAAGGCAGTATACCGTTTAAATTCTTGCCAATAGCAACAGTCTTACGCACTATTATCCCATCCTTCTCCTACCTCTTAGCCATTACTATTACGCGGATCCTAATCACTGTTAGTTAATTCTATAAACTTAGATAACTTATTAGCCAGTAACTGTAAGGGATATTATTGCGGACACCTTGGGTTGCCTTCAGGACAACCTCCGGACGCCCCTCGGATGGTCGCCGGTTACGTGCCGAAGGCACGTACCCGTAGTATATAGTCTCCACGATCCTAGAGGCCTTACCTTCTTAAGGATTTATCTCTCTTACCAATCTATTCTGTTCCACAATCGTGTCCTTATAGCCCCCTATCTATAAAGTCCCCTTATATTTAAATCCTTCCTACTCTATCTAGAAGGGCAGCTGGCTTTAAGGACCAGATTGTTTGTTTATATCTTTTGTTTATATCCACTATCCTCCCTTAAAATCTCGTAATAACCTAAATGGAAACTCTATAAATACCTTATGGACAGCCGTCGCGCTAAGGCAGGAAGGTCCCTCTAATAGTAAGAGATTGCGATAATATAAACTTCTAGGTAAGACGGCTGAATAAGCCCTAATACCTAGATATACTAAGAGCTTAAAGACTCTCGCATACCTACGGTTACTAGCAACGCTAAGGAAAACGCAGACATCCTTTATAACGGTTATAACACTGCTAGAAAGCAGCTAGAACCCCTCTAGCCCCACTTAGGCTAATTAGAAGATTAAGCGCTAGATATAACCCTAAAATCTTCCCCTAACCCAGAAATGCTAGAGAAATATACTAATACGCCTAATTAGGGACCCAACCGGAACCCTCCCAGAAGACTATTAGCCTATAATTGGCATAGTGGTGGCGTATAGACTGCTTATAAGCTAAGTGGGCCTACCCCTTTAGGTAATTTAACCTAACTACTAACTTAAGACTTAAGCCTTATAGGGAAACCTATATTAGCTACTAGTACTAATACTACCTCTATAGCCGGAGCTTCCCTAGGCCTAAGGTTAGAAAGTTAAGAGCCCTATACCAATTTTCTTTAAGGAGGATATTGGGAAGCTGCCGCAAGGCTCTTGGAAGCTATGTGGGAAGGAGCCACTAATAAATATATTAGAAACCTCTAGGGGTAGGTCCAGATCTGGTAGAGCTTAATCTAAGCTAGATAAAATCTTTTATAACCTGGCTAAGGCTAAGGGCCTCCTGGGGGATACCTAGTACCTACCTAAGGAGGTATAGAAGACTTAAAGAGGTATCTATATAGCGAATAGAAAAAGGATATAGACTAACTGGTTAAGGCCTCTAGTAGTTTAAAACTCCGCTAGAGACCTAACGCCTAATAGTTAAACAATTAGGTTTATAAGATAGATAACTTCTTTAAGATGCTAATAATATAAGATAATACCAAAGAGCGTACCTATTGGATTATTAGTAAGATTAAAGATTAATCCCTAAACTAGATTATACTAAATTAGCTTAATAAAGAGCAAATTACTATATAGCCGTAGCTGCAAACCTTCCTAAAGAAGTAGACTTAAGATCTATATGTTATATAATATAATTACGCAGAGCTATTTTGGAATAGGATATAGCTTAACCGCTATAATTTCCGCTAGTTTATAAACTTTATAGAAACTTATGCTTAACTAATAGATCTAAAGCCCTTTAAAAATAAGGACGGTAGTATTTATAAGAAGGAGAAAATTGGATTTATCTAGGCTAGAATTAAGCTAGTAATTTATAATAAAATAAAGTGCGTAGGAGCCCTATCGCGGATTACTATATATGCGGATTTTAAATAAGTGGTTCTAAATACTAAGGATGTAGTAAGGAACTAGACCTCTTCTAGTAAGAAGCTAGGGGGTAATTAGAAATGTAGATACTCTAGTAGTAATATAGGGCAGACCTAAATTTTAAAGAAGCCGTTTTTAAAGAGAAATCTAAAAGGGTTAAAGTTAGGGTTTTTAAGTAATAGGAAAAACTTCTAGGGCTAACCTAATACCTATTTAGTACCCTTATGGGAACACTCTAAAAAGTTAAGAGAAAACTTTTTTAAAGATAAACCTAATTAAAAAAAATAAGTAGGGTAATAACCGTACTAATAATCTAAAAAAAGAAAAGCCCTAGTTGCGGACCTTTCCTAGCTGTAATTAGGGCAAGATATAGAAGGAGAGACTCTCTGTATTACTATTAAGCTAGAAATGGTACTTCCTATAGGTGAGGTACGTTAGTTCTAAGCACTGTATAATAGCGGCGCTGAAATTAATCTTATATAATATGATTTAGTAAAAGAGTATAAGCTTATTCTGTTGCTAAAGTAGTGGAAACCTATTATAGGGTTCCTGGATAAGTATTGGATTAAACTATATAGTACCTATAAGCTTATAGTATTAGTAGCCGATATATATAATTATACTAAGGTGGTTAGCCCGCAACCCTTCTAAGCGGCTGACTTTGTAGGCTATAACCTTATTCTTAGATATTCTTGGCTTGTAGAAGTAGATCTTAAGATACGCTTTAAGATAGGAGCCTTTAAATGGTGGAACAATAAAGAATTAGAAAGGTGTATTTTACTAATAAGCTTAAAAGATATTCTAGAAGATATAGCTCTAGGAGAAATAGTATACGCCTTATACCTAAAGGAGTATTAGATCTAACCCCTATTTTATAGCAAGATAGGTATAGAGCCTAGTATAGGTAATAACCCTTCCGTAATAGATACCTTATAGGGAACTACCGGATAGGTCGCGGAGACACTATAGGGAAGTGGTGATTTTAAAGATCCCACAAGATACTTTTACCGTTATAGGTTACTCTGGCTTAAGCAATACATAGAGAGTATACTATAATACCTTAAACGCTATATTAAAGAGTTCCCTACCCTCTACTGGCTACTATATAAAACTGTCTAATATACAGTGGCAACTATGTATAAATAGCTACTATAGCGCGCGACGCTGCCTACAAGCGTCTTAAGGGACCTTTAGGACCTACCTAACAATAATATGGAGGACAAACGCGACCCCAATTTGTTGAATATCCTAGTAGGCCTAAGGGACTTACTAAGGATATTTTTGGGTAGGTGAGTAAAAGTCCTTTAGCGGAACTTAGAATATAATTATATAATTAATCTGGAAGAAGGTAAATAACTACTAAACTTTCCTATTTATAACCTCTCTTATAAAGAGCTTAAGATCTTATGGGAGTACCTTAATAGCTTACTAGAAAAGGGGTGGATACGGCCTAGTAAGTTACCAGTAGGCGCGCCAATCCTCTTTATTTTAAAACTAGATAGGACTATAAGGCTATATATAAACTATCGCGGTTTTAATAAGATTATAATTAAGAACCGTTACCTACTACTACTAGTTAGTAAAATGCTAGATTAACTATCTAGGGTGAAGATCTTTATAAAGCTAGACCTATAAGACGCCTATTATAGGCTCCGTATTAAAGAAGGGGATAAATAAAAGACCGCTTTTAAAACCTAATACGGCTACTTTAAGTATATAGTAATGCCTTTTGGGCTGGCCAATGCGCCTATAATATTTTAATTATATATTTATAGAGCCTTAGGGGGACTAGTTAACTGTATGTATATTATCTACCTAAATAATATTCTAATCTACTTAGAAGATAAGGATTAGTACAAGCAACATATCCGTAAAGTGCTGGAATGCTTAGATAATTAGGGCCTCTACGCCAAGGTGTTAAAGTGTGTCTTTAACACTAAGTAGGTTAAGTTTCTGGGTTATATTATAACGCCTATAGGTGTAGTTATGGACCTAGTATAAGTATAGATAATTTAAGAGTGGCCAGAGCCAGAGAGCTACTAGGATGTTTAAGTATTCCTAGGCTTTATTAATTTCTATAGGCGCTTTATTTATAACTATTTAGACGTTGCCTAATACCTATTTAACTACATTACTAAAGCTTCCTAAGACCCGGCCTAAGGAGTAAAAAGCTTAAAGGTAGGAAGGAAGAAAACTAAGAAGGGATTAACTAAATAGTATAAATTATAGATATAGCCTGGAAAGGTCTAGGAAGCCTTTTAGGAACTATATATAAAGTTTATAGAAGCTCTACTATTGCGGCATTTTAACCCAGATTAGCTACTAATAATGGTTACTAATATATTAAATTTTGCCCTTACTAGTATGCTACTGTAACCTAATAGGCATCTAGACGCTACCTAGCTCTACTAGAGACTGGTAGTATTCTATAGCAGAAAATTCTAGGGACCTAAAGTTAGGTATTATACCCATAATAAGGAACTGCTTGCTATAGTTAACTGCTTTAAATAGTAGTAATACTACCTTAAGCACGCAAGTTATACCACTTATATACTCTTAGATTATTATAATCTACGCTACTTTATAACTATAAAGGAGCTTATACCTTAACAAGCTAGATGGGTAGAGGAGCTTACGCGATTTAACTTTAAGATTAAATATAAGCTAGGGGAAAATAACCCTGCTAATAGACCGTTACGACGGCTAGACTATACTAAAGGCTTTAAAACGGGAGAAGGAAAATAGATAATAGATATCTTACTCTCTATATTACAGAATAAGCTCTAGGTGTAGGATGCTTAAGTACCCATAGCTCTATATACTAAGTCTTAGGCGGTATAAACCCTATTAGTCTCCACTAACGTTCTGGCTAGTACCCAGTCCGTTACTAATAAGGGTCTAAAAATACCTAGATAGGATATCCCTAATATAAGTTCGGAACCTAGTAATACACTACCCTTAATTACTAAGCTATTCCCTTAAACTAAAAGTAAAGCTATAGAGTAATTAGAACCTAGAGCCCTATAATAACTAAAGGACTTTAACCTTGTAGCGGCCTTCCTAACGCACGCGTACTAAGAAGTTGTAAGATCTATGGTACTATCTAGTCTTATACTTAGAGTAGTATAAGGCAAAATAGCTTTTACCTGGAAACTATCTAAAAGGTTAATAGATCTTATCCGTAAGGTGCAATAGAGGGACGCCTTCTATACTATCTTTAATGCGGAAGTAGACCGGAAACATAATAGAAAGGAAGTTAAAAGGTGTTAAAATTAAAAACTGGACCTAATAGGCCTACTGCGTAAAAATGGTAAGGTTTAGGTGCTATAAGAAGCAAATCTACAACAGAAGATCCTTATAAGGAATTATAATAATCCTCTAGGCGGCCACTATGGTTAAGTTAAAATAGTGGAATTACTTTAACGCAAATATTACTAGCTAAAGCTTAAGCAGGAAGTAAAGGAGTACATTAGCTATTATAAAAAGTATTAAGTATATAAAATCCAAAGGCACAAGCTATAGGGTTTACTTAAATTAGTTCTCCCTGCTAGTAAGCTATAGCAATATTATGCTATAGATTTTATTACAGATCTCCCGCCCTTAAAAGATAGGCAAGGATAAATATATAATTTGGTCCTAGTACTTATTAATAGGTTTTTAAAGTACGTCTAATACCTTCCCGTTAATAAGATGATTAATATATAAGCGCTTATAAACCTAATTAAGGAGAAATACTTTCTTAAAGTAGATTAACTATACTCTATTATTACTAATAGGGGCAGTATCTTTATAAGCCAGTACTGGTTAGATCTATGCTTTTATTTAAAAATAGACTACTATTATAGTACGGCTTTCTATCTGTAGATAGATGGGTAAATAGAACGCTAGAACTAGGAACTGGAGTTGTATTTGCGAATATATTTAAACTACTAGTAAGATAATTAGTGCGAGCTACTTCCGTACGCGGAGTACGCTTATAACTTAAAACAATATATATTATATTAGTTTGCACTAATCCAGATTGCCTATAATGTCTGACTATTAGGATTTAATGGTATACCTAATAATCACTGGCTAAGGCCGCATAATTAATTATGGGATTCTATTGGGAAGTTTAAGGATATTTACTAAAGAGTATAAGAATACCTTAAGGAATGGGAGGAGTAATAGAAGCATATAAAGTAGAGCCTATAAGATACGCAAGAATAGTAGAGACTTTGGTATAACTGTAAACACTAAGATAAACATTTTAGCGTAGGCGATAAGGTTCTATTACGTTTAATGAATATTAAAACCCGTTAACTATTAAAGAAGCTTAATATAAGATACCTAGGTCCCTTTTAAATTAAGGAACGAATTAGCAAGCTAGCCTACCGTCTCTAGCTACCCCTATCTATGGCCTATGTGCATCTAGTATTTTATATAAATCTACTAGAGCTATAGCACAGACTACCGCCGGAAAAGAACTTCCGTCTAGGCCTAATTAAACACCCTAAAGTGGTGGGCGAGCGGTATAAGGTTGAAGCTATACTATGCTATAAGTCTGTTAAGAATAAGCTTTAATATAAAGTTAAATAGCTAGGCTGGCCTGCTAAGGACTCTATATAGGAACCAAAGAATTACCTTAATTATTATAAAGATATTCTAAAAGAATATTGGGACTAAGGTCCATAATCTGTAAATTATAGAAAGCGCTCTAATACTACGGTGTTATTACAACCTATAAAGAAAGCTTGTGGTAGGCTAAGAGAGGCCCTAAAGAGTAAATAGGTTAAATTGGATATAGAATAGATAAGCTCCGGAAACCATAAAGATTAATTAGGGCTACAGCCTAAGGTAGGATAGGTCCTTAGCCTTTTTATATATATAGCATAGAATTAATAGGGTATTTTGCTAGAATTATATTCCTATTTATTAATCTATATTAAGAATAGTGTTCCTATGCCTTCCTAAATACTTTATAAGGCCTTCCTAATTGCTACTATATACAAGAATTAATCCCAAATGCCTAAATTAAAGGCTACTATGCCTTATCCCTAGGTGCAGAATTAGTATCTATTGGCCTACTAAGTGATGGCTAATGGGAATAAGATCTAGATCTAGATCCCTTAGTAGGAGTACAGGTAGGTATAAAAATAGGGGTAGGCTAATAAGGTGTAGATAGAGCAGAGATCCTTAAACGCTTAATACTAATATTAGGCCCAAACTAGTACTAATAAAGTTCTTAAGGCGTAAGCTTATAGTTAATAAAGACACGCTTAAGCCTAGAATAAATAGAGATATTAGCTGGCTGGTAAAGACTAAAACCACCAAGACCTTGCTACGATAATTATTAGTTACCTATCCGCTAGGTACCCAAAGGGTAACCTACCTAATACCGCATTATATTGTGCTCTTTTAAAACTTAACGCGCATACGCGAACTCCTTCTTATAGTAAACAGCAACCTTCTTCTTATTACCCCTATCCTTTACCCTATCCTTAGTATACTAACCTTGCTCCCTTATTAGGCGTTACTAGCTAGCTTGCTAGGAATTATAGGCGGTATAGATGGCTGTGGTATAGTCTTAAATTTAACCTAGATGTTTAGCGTTAGTACTAGAATAAAAGAGAGCCTATGCGATATAGTAGTTAAGGATATTAAAGGATTGTCGCTACTTAGGCCTAGGCTATATTAAAGCCTAAAGTTAGTAATAGAAACCTATTAAGGATAGGAAAGCTTACCTTAACGCAACTACCGCTCTTAGTACGCATGCATTAATTATAAGGACTAAAGGTGTTGGACCTTATATAGTGGGTCTTATTACAAGCATCTAGAATCTTCTTATTAGACTTCTGGTCTTTTAAGGACGTGTATATAAAGTTATTTAGGCAGGACTAGTGCTAGTTATAGGTTAGTGGAGGTTGGGGTTTTATATGCAGCGGTAGGGCTAGAATACGCTATAGAATCAGATTAGAAGAGTAGTTAGTAGGAGAATAAAGAGGTATATTAAATTAATAATGGAAAAAAAGAAAATCTTAATAATATATTAAAGATACGTCTAAATTTAGACGAAGGGCGATAATAGGAAGTAAGGTGTTAAAGAAAAGGAGCAGCTTAATAAGCAAAGTGTCTCTATACTTCACCTCTTAATACCCTTCTAGTAAATAGCCGTAACCTTGCTAATATAACTCCGTTATAATAGCGCAATTTAGAAGGAAGGAAACACGCGTATAAGCTATTTAGTTATTACTCCCTTATAAAAACTAATTACGCGGCCAGGGAAGGCAATTAAGACGTTAATTACAGACGTATATAGGTAAAATTATACCTAAATAATACTATGGTATTAAAGAATAACGTTATAGACGTTTTTAGTAAATTGTATAATAGCTAGAGGCGCTATTATAAAGTGTCCCTTCTATTTACTAGGCAGTAGAGCTATGCTAAATATATAGCATAGAACCAACGAGAAAGGATTATAGATTAATATCTTAAAGGTTAAAGACAACGGCAAGCCAAGGCTTTATACGTTAAATCCTATACTAAAAGGTCCTATGGAACCATATTAGGAACACTAAATTGCCTATAATACTTGTAATTAATTGTAAACTGGTATAAAGGCTTAAAAGTAGAGTTGCATAAAAATCCTTAGGTTAGCCTAGGTAGTTACCAGCACGTTTCCAGTAGGCTTTTAAGGGGTCTCCTAGCAATCCTTATATCTTTTCTCTAGTTATATTTTTTTCTTATTAAGGTTTTTAGGAGTTTAAAGCAGGGGTTAGATAGATAGATGATATATAGCGGTATACTAATATCTCCCTAATATCTCTCTAAACCCCTTTTGGGACAAGCCCTTATAATCTCCCTACTATAAGGTAATGGCGATTAGGGGCCAATCGCAAGAAGGGGGGGGGTAATGTAAGGGATATTATTGCGGACACCTCGGGTTGCCTTTAGGACAACCTCCAAACGCCCCTTAGATGGTCGCCGGTCACGTGCCGGAGGCACGTGCCCGTAGTATATAGTCTCCACGATCCCAGAGGCCTTACCTCCTCAAGGATTCGTCTCTCTCACCAATCTATCCTATTCCACAATCGTGTCCTTATAGCCCCCTGTCTATAAAGTCCCCTTATAGCAACACCATCTAGTTAAAGTAGGGAGGTAAAAAGGAAGATAAGCAGAAGCGTATAAAGATAAGAGATAAGTTTTTCCAGCTATATAACAATCACGAGTGTATTAAGGAAATACTATATAAGTATTTTGCCGAGCCTAACGCTTTAATTGCTACTAATACTAATAAAAACTCCTGCTGTAGTTACTGTAATAACTCCCTTTAGTTAAGAACGCCTAAACGTAAAATATATAATAAGAAGGGGGCAAATCTAGATGCCAAAAAGAATTATATCCTTAAGAGACTTTAGACGTGGGCTTAGATATTAGCAGTATCTATAGCTATTGGTAGATCTGCTCTATTTCCAATATATTACACTATTGCCGTTCCATATACTATACTATATTAAATAGCATATTAATTCCACCTAATTACTACACGCGAACACCTTAATAACTATATAAATAAATAGGAGCACGCAGATCTACTATCTAAAAGTCTATAGTAGGAGCTACGTGCAGCTGGTCTTAAATATAATTATATACTACACCCTTCTTTATAGGGTGTAGATGCAATATTTAGGATTTTTAGTGTTAATCCGACGCCGAGCTAGAGTTAAACTTTATTAATTAACTCCCTATTTAATGCTGCCATATCTACTACTACCACCAGTTAGGCTATGTTAGTTGCTACTATATCCGCTATACAACCGCGACTCTCTTTAAGCCTACCCCCGCGCTAGTCTCCTCTGCGTAATACTTAGGTGCTATTGCCTATAAGATATAGCCTATTAAGCTTACAAAGCCTAAATATATAATATATCTAGAATACACTGAATATAAGGAAGAGAAAGAGGTTTTAGTTATTATCGCGGTTATAAAGGGAAGGTAAGTTATTACTATTCTGATAATATTTTTGCACCCTATATATTCCGCTAAGCCTTATTACTAATAAGCTGTTTAATATATATATAGTGGTATATAGGGAGCTTTAGCTTTATAACTAGATTAATATTACCGCCATTATAAGCAGTATAGAAGTGCAAAGCCCAACGCTAAAAGATAATACTTAATTAAGTATTGTAAATAAAAGAACAGAATAACTTAAGTTATACTAGAGAAGTTGTTAATCAATAAAGGGTAGAGGAGAAGTTATATTAAGGTAAGGTAAGGTTAAAACCTAAGCTCTTTCTAAGATATATATAATCCTAAGTCTTATATACGTGATAAGAAAACAAACTAAAATAACTAAGGGGTATTTAACACTACCACATTACCTTCCCACCTAAAAACGTTGTCCCCTAACGTTTCCTTGCATCTCCTAGAGTGGGTAATAGATGCCCTAAAAAAGAAGACACCCTAACGCCTAATACTTCTCCAACTTATCTAAAGCTGCCTATACTCCCTCCTTAATTATCGCCTCTGCTTCTTCCATATTATCCTTATTTACTACACCTTCTACTTTAAGTTCTGCACTCCTATTATCCTGCATATTAACATCTCTAGCTTAGAGGTTTAAAGACACTCTTTCTTAAATAGTATGCATTTCTGCTTGCACTTTCTTCTATAAAGGAGATTATAGAATACTAGAGTTAATTGCCTGCTCTCCTAAAGCAGCACCCCTTTCCGAAATTGGTGAAGGTATTGGGCGGTGTAATGCTGCTAGTTTATTGGTGTCTTCCAAGGTACTAATAACTGTTAATAATTGTTTAGGGGCAGTATCCTAGAGGCTATCTCCCTTAGGCTTACTTAGATCCTTTGGTTTACAGTCAATCTCCATAGGCACTACTTTGTTATTAAAGATATTAGGACCAAGGTTTAGAGCAGTAGTCCCAGCGTCTTAAGGCGTAATAGCCCCATCTTTACCTTTAGTGTAGCCTTTGGAACCATGCTTAGTTAATAGAGGAGTGCTAGAAGTTATACCCTCATTTTCTAGATCTAAACTTGGGTCTTTAAGGTATTCTAAGTTATCTGCGGGACGCCTATAGCCTTATTCCTTTACTAAAAAGTAAGACTTCGCCCTAAATACCTCTTGTTTAAATTCCTTAAGCTCTTTAAAACTGTTACGAATAGCCTTAGCAACACGCGCCCTATGTCTTTCCTGAAATGCTTTATATTTATTGTTTAAGGTAGGATCTAGGATTATCCGCTGTTCTGCCCTTACTTAAGGATTATCCCATAAAAGTCTTCCAACCAAAGCATTTAAAAGGGCACTCTTTGCCTGCAGTTATATATAGGCCAGGAAGTTATATGGAGGAATACTAGTAATAGGTTCGCCAGTAGGAGTTAATGCCAGGGGAAGACTAGTTAGATTTATCCATATAACCTTTTACTGGTTCTTAAGCCTAGGGATTTCTAATTTCCTAGTATTTGGCAGGATTACAATTAAGTCTAGGGTAACAATTAAGCGGCTTAATGTTACTTAAGATGCTCCTTGTGCAATAGTAGCTTTTTTAAACCGTACTTCTCTAGTTTTTAACACAATGGGTATTTAGTCAAGCTTAAACTTCTTAGTATTAGCCTTAGTCTAGGCCGTCTCCATATTCTTAATATGCCCCCTACTATTAAGTTCTCCGCGCTTTTAAAGCAAATCTACTTATTTTGGTATGTACTAATGCATTCCAGGTAGGAGTTCTATATAAGACTAACTCCCCTCCTTAACTAAGGAAATATAAGAATGAAGCCAGCTGTCTCTAGAATTTGGCCCTCCTTTGCGTACCTAAAGAAGATTAATTTCCAAGTTCTGTTTTTTAGGAAGATGGCCATTAAGAAACCAGAGTGTATAGCTTGGATATATAATGAAATAAGTAGCATTATTAGTGCGTAAAGCTATAGTGTGTCTATAGTGCTCCAGATTCATGCAAACCACCTATTATAGTAAGGAATAATATATAGTCTAGAGGATACTATCTTTCTCTTCCCTAGCAGTTTTTTGTAAATAGTGCGCGTATATATTAAACTCTTCCTTAAAAATGCCTAGAATTTTAATGTCTTCCCACCACTTAAATAAATTGGCGTAGTGGATTCCGAGTAGGTCCTATTTAAGTTCCCCTTTTAAGCCTAATATAAGCTTTCTTAATCCTATGCGGTCTACTGGATAATTGCTAGGCTGTATAGTAGAATAAGCGTAAATTCTGAGGTTATCGTTTGCATGCTCTGGGCGACTATTCTTTTTAAACTAGAAATAGGAGCTTTTAGCTGTCTAGAGAATGTTAATAGTATTATAGTTCTTAGAGACTAAGTGGATTCGTAAATATAAATTAGTAGAAGAAACGCTGGTATCTAATCCTAACAACCCTGCCATTTTCTAAAGATGCATCCGGTATAACGCGTGGACCTCTATTCCATTTCCCTACCAGGCTATAATAAATTAGTGCAAGATAGAAAAGATACCGTCTTCTAGCTCTTTCTTGGAGTTAAGGGCCTTAATTAATTTAGCTAGCGTTCTAGAATAACACGAGTATTTTATTTTCCGCTTTGGCCATGCTTTCCTAATAATTACCTCTTCTTTAGCAATCATTGTTGCTTTTCCCTTCCGCCTGTTAGCTCTACTAGAAGCCAGAGGTTCTGCAGGTCCTATCTTTAGCTTCTTTCTTAGGGATTTCTTAGAAGCTTTCCTAGCCCTGCGTTTCTATAGGGAGCTAGCGACAAGGTCGTCCTCTGAAGACGTAGATTTATTAGATTCGGAGTCTTCTCCTTGCGCTTTAGGTACCTTGCCTCTAAACAGAAACAAACTACGCAGTATCCTTGCGTTTGAGCCTTTAACCTCCTTAAAAGGTAACAGCAGATGTGCCATAGTAACTGGCTCTAGTGTAGATTCCTCTTTAGTTTTAATAGTTAAGGCTAGCACTAAAAGCTTATAGCCCTGGCTTAGATAATAAACGAGCTTCTATTTCTTAATTAACTTCTTATTAACTACCAATCCAAATTTATAGGCGGTAAGAAAGTCTAAGGGTGTTAGGTATAGGGTCCTTAAGATCCTAGCCTTTAAGAGTTCTAGGCGGCTTAGTATTGTATTATTAATTATTTCTAACGCATCCTTCCTGGAGATCTAACTTTTTTTTACCTAATTAATAAAGATACAGATGCTTTTTAGTGCGTAATATATATAGAAGAGCTTATAGGGACCTTTTAAAAGTTTCTCTCCTTATTCCTTCTTAATTATATTTCGCACTGCCTTAATCTTATTAATCTTATAGGTAATCTTAGAGAGCTTTCTAATGTCGGTAAAGGCGTTTTCCTAATCTTTGTTTCCCAAATTTCCCTTAAGCTTATTATCCTTCTTAATTTTAACTATTCTATTTTTTACAGCCTTAACCATATTATGCTCCTGGTTTATAATAGCCTATATTAAACCATAATAGATGTTTACGCGTTAATTAACTGGGTGGCTTTAGGCGGCCCTAAGGATGACCTCTATTGTCTGCGCCTTTCCTTAGTATATGAGGGCTATTAACTGGATGGTAGGAGGCAGAGGCGTAGGAGGTAGAGGCGTGGGAGGCAAAGGTGGCGGCTTTTCTTTTAAGCGGAGTTCCATGGTTCCAGACATTTTTATAGTAATATTTTGTGTACACAACGGGCGTATAGGTGGTATTTTAAGATAAGAGTTACAACAGTGTCTTCTTAATGTGAGAGAAAAGTAAATAGGCACGTATAACTAAATAAGATAAGATGATAAGAAATTAAAACAAAGGCCTTGTGGTATTTTCCAGAAAAAGGTGAATTAAAAAAGACCGTTATATGAATTGTTGATATGTTAAGGAACTTTAACCAGCAGTTAAAGTTGTCTAATTGGTTAGATTTCCCTTGCTAAGACTTTTCTATAATAATAACATTAGTTAGTACTAAAATTTTTAAAAGAGTAACCAAGAATTAAATAATGCTTAACTTTAACCTCTAATATACTTGACTAAGGTTTCTTAAAGTAAGTAGCTCTTCTTTTAACTTAAAAGGAAATAAAAATACTAAATTAAAAATTGTAGAGTGTGAAAATATAAAATACTTATAAGAGATAGTTACTAGTAACAAGGATAAAAGGAAGAAGACCGTATATAAAGTTATTCTCTATAAGAGTAGTTATTAAGACTAAGGATTTAGAACTAGCTTTAAAGAAATGAACTCTTTTCCTAATTGCTTATAGCAGTGAGGTAAGATAGAAGTATGGTAAAAGACTCTTAGTCTCTAAGAGCATCGGGAAAATATTCGCAGGATGAGATTCAAGTAGACTTTGGTTTTCGCGTTTCGCGTAATTGACATGCAATTTGACTAACTCGACACGCAATTGACCAACTTGACACGCAATTGACCAACTTGACACGCAATTTGACCAACTCGACACGCAATTAACTAACTTAACACGCAATTTAACTAACTTAACACGCAATTGACCAACTTAACACATTTAAAAGTTAAATAATACGCAGTTGACCTACTTAACAACTTTAAAAGCTAACTGTATATTCCTTGACACGCAGTTAACCTACTTAGCAACTTTAAAAGGTAACTATATATTTCTTGACATGCAATTATATATTTAACTAGTATATATTATCTAATATAATCTTATACAATCTTATATAGTCTTATTACTTGGAGGCTCTGCACAAGGCTCTGCACGAGGCTCTACACGAAGC
>Ga0307507_10006705_pt1 | contig 17375 bp, 5 predicted proteins | sample 7_EM_MG_FD_207223 | JGI IMG/M metagenome (GOLD analysis project Ga0307507, IMG submission 207223) | Populus trichocarpa ectomycorrhiza microbial communities from riparian zone in the Pacific Northwest, United States - 7_EM | ecosystem: Host-associated > Plants > Roots > Unclassified | place...
TATACCTACGCGTAGCTGACGTAAGCTGTACGCGAGGTGTACGCGGGAGCACGGGGCTCTCTCATAGAGGCCCCTGCGGTGGGGTTCCGTGACACTACCCCCCCTCCTATAGAGGCGGAGCTCCGGCGACGCTGTGGTTACTATGTACATGTAGAAGGGGCACTTAAGGTAGAAGGGACACTTAGGGTATAGAGAAGAGAAAGGAAAAGGGGGTATCGCTAAAGGTTTGTAATAATATTATGTAATAAGGCTTAGCACCTAAGAATCCAACCAATCAGACAACTTTAACCGCCGGTTAAAGTTCCTGGATATCTTAACAATATTCCGGTTACGTGATCGCGTTTTGCTATTATATAATAGCAATCTGCGGCAATCTAACAGCAATTTGCCCTTACGTGGTAATATACAACGGTTTAACTCTATGAGGGCTCCTATAGAGAATTAGGTATGAAATCTCTGCTTAGGCCCAGTTTCTGTGGGTTTGCGTGGTAGAAGTCGCTAATTAGGTCCTTTGCATTTTTAAAGTCTTCCTATAGTTACCATTCTGGCTGATCTATGTCGAATCCTGCGTAGGTAGCTCTATAGTAGAGCCGCCATCCTCTACCTTTGCTAAAGTATTTAGAGTTAATAATTCGTTTAATAGTCTACTCCTTATGGTTCTTATCTTCGTTCTTGTCTCGGATTAGTACTAGTAGGGGTTTAGGCTATATCTATCCCGGTAAGGGATTAAGCTAGTAAAGGTATAGTAGCTATAGGTGGAATACGGGCCATATCCCACAGGTAACTAGGCTAGGCGGGAGCTTTAGCTTATATACGGCTCCCCTATTAATAACTTATTTAATTAGATAGGGGCCGAGGTTCTTATAATTAAGTGACTTTATAGGCCTTTGCGTAGAGATGTTACGTGCGTCTAGCTATACCCAGTTGCCAACACACATCTCCGGTGGTGGCGTTCTATAATGGTCGGCAAAGTAGGCCTACTTTACTTGAGCCCAGGCCATTTCTCCCTTATAGTAGTTGAGTAGATTTTTTATGCGGTCTGCATACTAGTCGGCAAGTAGCATCTTAAGGCGTTTTTCATATAGCAGTTTCTTATTAGCAGGTTCTAGTGGCTCTATGCCGGATTAGGGGTAATATCCCTTATTCACAAAGAACGGGGTAAGTCCTGTAGTAGTTAAAACATAGTTATTCGCTGCAAATTTACCTAGTAGGAGGTAATCCACCCAGTTATCTTAACTATAGGCGACTACCTGTTATAGGTACGTTTTTATACTAGCATTAGCATTTTCCAATTGTCCAGTAGTTTTATAGTAAAAGGATATAGATATCTTAATAGAGATACTAAGGCGTTGGCAGATTCGTCTCTATACATTAGAGCCGAACTATATGCCTCAGTTGGACGTAATCAAGTTAGGTAACCTATATAATTGGTAGATTTCGTAGAGAAAGGCGTTAGTAACATCGCTAACGGCTACACCTTCGGTTAGGACGTAGTGGCGCTCTTTTATAAGTCGGCATATTATCATAAGGATGTTCTTATAGGTACGGCTGTGTTGTTTATAGGGTGGTAGGTTAATAACAAAATCTATAGCAATATCTGCCCATCGTCGTATAGGTACTAGTAGAGGGTACAGTAGTCCTTGGTACTTTATATTAAAGGCCTTAGCGCGCTTATAACTATAGCAGGCGCCTATAAAGCGTTTAACTAAGTCTATTATTTTAGGCCAGAAGTAGTATTGGCTAAGAAGCTTATAGGTTCCTCCTCTGCCTAGGTAGCCGCTTAATTAGAGGTTATAGGCTATTTAGATTAGTTGCCGTTGTAAATTTTCTAAGTTAGGGATAAATAGACGGCCTCTATAATAGAGCCTGTTCTCTTTTACTTTTAAGGCTGCCATATTAATCTGGCCTAAGCTTTAGAGGTTAGTCGGCAGCGTACAGGCGCCAGCGGTCTTTACGGCAATAAGTTAATGCAGTAATGGGTTAACAGAGGTGTTATATACTATAGTAATAAGCTTGTTAATTTTGGGAGGTAATTCTAGTTCTATAGTGTAGAGCTAAGGTATAGTTGGCTCTATTATAGGTAGCATACCTAGGGCCAAATTTCGTGCTTTTAGGATCGTCTGTTGTTGGAACTGGTTATAGGGGTCATCTTTAAACTAAGGAAGGTCTTATAAGCGACGTATTAGGCTATTAAGCTTAGTACCTTATACTCCTAGCCTATATACAATTTTAAAGTTAAAACTAGAGAGGAACTCGTTCCAGTGTACTTAGCGTCGGTTTAGCTATTTTATAGTTATAAAGTACTTAAGATTGTAATAATCTGTAAGGACTTTAGTTAGCTGGTTAGCTTCTACTAAGGAGAGTTCTAGTTAGAATTTCTTAAACGCTTATATAATTGCAAGAAGTTCCTTATTATAGATCTTATAGTTAAATTCTTATAGTATAAGCTTAGACGAGTAGAATGCGACTAGGTAGAGGAGGCCGTTATTACCTATCTAGGAGAGGACGCCTGCGTTAACGTGGTCTAAGAAGTCAGTCTTAAGATAAAGTTATCGTCCTAGTATAAAGTGGGCTAGGATAGGTGCTTTAGTAAAAGCATCTTTAAGGTCTTAGAACGCCTTCTTGTATTTAGGCGTCTAGATAAAACATAGATATATTTTTCTTCCTTTTACGGATAGGCCCTTCGTTCGCATTATTGCTATAAGTGGTGCTATAACACCTAAGAAGTTGTATATAAATTTTCAATAAAAGTTAGCGAAACCGAGGAAAGCTTATACGTCCTTAATACAGTTAGGGGTTTGCTATTTAGTAATTATGCGTACCTTCTTAGGGTCTATACGGACACCCTTAGTAGTAATAATTAGTCTAAGGTATTTTACTTCTATAACTAAGAATTCGCACTTCTTTAAATTAATATAAAGTCCTGCGTCCCTAAGGCGCTATAGGACCTTTCAAACGTGCTTAATATGCTTAGAGGGATTATTGCTATAAATAAGTATATCGTCCAGGTACGCAGAGCAGAAGTCATTAAGGTAGTCCCATAAGGCGTTATTAATATAGCTTTAGAAGCTGCCTGGGCCGTTACATATACCAAAGGGTATAACGGTATATTTAAATTGGCCAAAGCGTAATGCAAATGCGGTTTTCCATTTATCACCTTCCCGTATTTAAAGGCGGTTAAAGGCGGCAATAATATCGAGCTTGGTATAGATTTTGGCTTAACTAAGCCACTTAAGAGTCTCACATATAAGCGGTATAGGGTATCGGTTCTTAATTGTAATAGCATTAAGTCCTTTATAGTTAATATAGAATCGGATACCTCCTCTTAGCTTCTTAATAAAGAGGATAGAGGCAGCTACTAGGGATATACTAGGACGAATAAATCCTTTATTAAGGTGTTTGTTAATATACTTTTTAACAACTAGGAGTTCGTCTTTTGACATTAGGTAGGGTCTCTTATAGTATAGCGTTTTTCCTTATTTAATATTAATGGCGTGGTCATTAGGTTAATATAGGGGGAGTATATCTACACTCTTTTGTAAGCATATATTAATAAAGTTATAGTACCTCTTAGGGAGGAGCTTACGGAGTTCCTTATTAGTAAGTCCTTTTTTAAGCTTTATAAACTTCTTAAAGTCTAAAGGTAAAAGTCCGTAGAGTTCTATAGGGCATCATTTTCTAGGAGGTTGACTATGTCTATCCTATTACTATAGAGGACGTGGTCCTGTTCTTTATTAAGCTTATATAGTTGTAATTAGGAGGCTATGGTAACGGTCTAGCCTTTCTTACGTGCTATGCGGTAGAAGGCCGCGGCACTTACATAGTAGTAGTTGGTTGTGGGTAGGGTAATAAGGGGTTCCTTAGGTTGGTATCCTGGGGAGTAAATAGAGGCAGCTGGGCTATATCCTAGGCAAGTCTCTCTACAGTATTTAGAGTTAAAGGTTACTTCTCTCTTTTTCTAGTTAATAGCGGGGTTGTGTTATTCGAGCCAGTTCATTCCAAGGATAATAGGGTAGTTAGTAAGTGGTGTAATATAGGCCTAGAGCTCTTCCTAGTGCCCATTTATATTTAGGTGGAGTTATGCCATATAGGTGATCTTCTGTGCGGTATAACTGCCGTCAGCAAGTTATAGGGCGTGGGCTTTAGTAAGGGGTAAGGTAGGTAGGTTATAAGTGCGCATAAATTAGGTATCTATAAATTTATTAGTAGCTCCGCAATTAATTATAGAACGGCTTTTATATTATTTTTTGGCAGTAATTTCTATTATAGGTAAAACTATCTGTTTCCGTCTATTTATCTTTACTAAGTTATCTATTAAGTAGGCCGATATATAGATCCCCTTATTATTAGGGTATCCCAACCTATAACTTAGGGCTAGGACTTGGCGTTTTCCGTTTCCGTATTTAACTCTACCGCTATTACTGCGTCTTTGTCTTGTACGGTAGTGGCATATAGCGACGTATTTAGTGTTTAAGGTACTAGGTTAGGTATTAGGCGGCGGCTGCTAAACCTAGCTATTAGGCAGTTTGGGCTATAGCTATAACAGCCTTTTTAACGGCATCTATAGCAACGCCTTAGCTTCTAGAGTAGCTTGTGTTCTCCATCTAGTAACTTCTACAAGAAGGTTGGTATAGAGAGGTCGATATTAGGACCAGTAGTGTTGCTTAGGGTAGTAGGCGTCGGTGGTTTAGTAGGTCCGGAGGGCTTCTATAGGGAGGTCTTTAGGCGGGGGTTTGCAGTAGCAATCTGGTTTAGCCGTCGTTTAATCTTCTATAGGGCTGCTACCATATCGTAAACATTGTTATAATTGTGGCTGGCGGCTGCGTAACTAAGGCAATAAGTAACTTTTTTAAAAAGGTCTTCCTGGTCTTTAGCATTGTCTTAGGCGAGGACTCTAGTGTATTCCTAGAATTTAACATAGAACTCGTTAAATAATTTAGTGGGACTTATCTTTAGGGCACGTAGTTTAGCTTAACTGGTGGCCACTAGGTTATAGTCGCGGTACATTTAGTTAAGGTCGTTAAGGACTTCCTAGTAGGACTACTACTTCTAAGGACTGCTAGTCTCCCATTAAGCGAAGAGCCTATTAAATGGGATGCCCTTCGTTCGCCTAATAATGTAGCTAATCTTAGCATCTTCTGTGGGGAAAAGGTAGGCGCTCTAGGTTAGTTTTTTGCGGATTTATATCTTTTAGTGGCTGTATTCCTTGCGGTTACCCTTAAAGATTAGGGGATTAGGGTAGCGTGTATTAGACCCTACGGTGGCAGTTTAGGTTCGGTTGTTGTGGCTTTTATCGTCGCTGTAGTAGGGGTTCCTATTAGGTGAAGCTACTTAGCGCTAACCCTCCGTTAAGCGTTAAGTAGGTAAGGTTGCTGGGGGCGTAGAGACATAGGTGGCGTTATATGCAGTAGAGGGGTGTCTAGTATTGTTATAAATATGCTCATTAAGCTAAGATTGTAGGTATTTAATTATACCTTCTCTTTTAGTAACTGTAGTAATAAGTATAATCTCAGCCTTCTTTAATTGTTGGATGTCGCGTTTAGACTTATAGAGGTTATCTTTAATCTCTTAGCGTATGTTGTTAGCGAGCGCCTTATAAGCTTATAGGTCTTAGATAATATTATAATATTAGGCAGCGCGCATCTCAGCTTATATAAGCTTTAGATAATAGTTCTATAAAAGGCGGTAGTATTTATTAGGTTCTTATGTTACTATTTTTATAAATATCTTAGCATCTTGTATCTCGATTTTAATGGGTAGTAGCCCTTTGGCTTATTTATTCGTAGTTATATAGTCAATAAAAGATAAGACATTATTAATGTCTACCTTATTAAGGTTGTCGTAGTCTTTTAAGCTACTAGGCTTCCCTTTAGGGGTTAAGGCTAGGGCTAATAAATTAAATCCTCCTAGGATTAATTGGCGTCGTGGGTTTAATATAGGTATTAGATTATTCTTTAAGTTTAGTATAGTAGCTAGTAAGGAATTTCGTCTTACTATCATCGGTTCTTTAAAGGTACAAAGTGGGAGACACGCTGCTTCTGGCAGCGCCTGTGGTATTATGGAGATATAGAATTGGTCGTAGGCTAAGCGTCGGTGATAAAAAAGGCGCAACGTAATGTCACGGGACGGGGGCAATGGCTACAGAGCGTATGTATTCGAGGAGTCTACAAGACGTTGCGCGATCGATCGTAAGGGTCGAGGGCGTAAGGAGGTGATATACCTACGCGTAGCTGACGTAAGCTGTACGCGAGGTATACGCGGGAGCACGGGGCTCTCTCATAGAGGCCCCTGCGGTGGGGTTCCGTGACATTGCATGATCTCTAGTTATTCTTATATACTCTTTAGTTGTTTTAGGCATCTATAGTCTTTAGGCAGTTTGTAATAGCTAGCACAGCCTAGTAGAGTATTAATAGCTGACTAGGGCCTTCTTTCTCTTACTATAGGTAGGTTTTAACCTTCTGCGTAAAGGGTAGATAGGCCTTATACTAAAAGACGGGGTGGTTCTATATAGGGCTGCTTGGGAATATCTTGCGGAGGACTACTAAGTCCTATAGGATAACCTCCTGGAGGTAGAATAGGAGGTTTATAGCGTCTATAGCCGTAAGGTCATTAATCTAGCCAACCTAAGGGCTGAACTAACCCTTCTAAATATCTAGCTCTGGCTAGATTATTAATAGTAGTATATTAGGGGGGCAACACTTGCCCTATAAATCTTAAAGCAGCCCATCTATGGCGTATGGCCGGCTACTATCTACATAAACTTCTATAGTGGTAGTTTAAATAGTAGCTAACTATCTACTCCTAGTTCTACCTACTAGTGCGTCTAATCTAGTCCTTGCTAACCCCTTTTAGCTTTACCATTTTAGCGCTAGCGCTTTATCTAATATAGGTTTTTTTCTGCAAGAAGACGCTAATATACTAAAATACTTTAGTAACCTACTCCCGCTGTAAGTTATATAAAAAGGCCGCCTTATGGTCCCTAGCGCTGCTCTTAATTAGGCGGATATTATACCATACTAACCGCTTATTAAAGTCTGGGAATGGCTTATTACTAAGGTCCCAGTAATATAGGAGGTAGAAAGCTAGCCCGCTAAGTATATAGATAAGCGGCTTCTTATTATAGAGAGCCCTAATAGTCTTAAGGCGGCTGTGCTAGTTCTACTTGCTAGCGCGTATAGTAAATATTAGGGGTATATAGCGCATAGGGCCTTTGCCTTTAAACTTAAAGGTAAAAAGGTAAATAGGTCTAAGATGTCGGCAAAGCGCCTATTGCTGCTATAGGTAAGTATATAGTAGCCTAGTAGGATATCTACAAGCGTATAGAGGTAGCATTCTAGTAAGGAGTCTCTATAGGCCTATAGCTGGCAGTAGATATTCTTAAACTTGTCCTCTATATATCTGTTAAGTAGTATATCTTTACCCTTATCCGCAAACTAGTCCTTTTCCTACTACGCGTCCCTCTATTATAGAATCTTTAGGTACTCTCTAATATTATCCTCCTATAGGGACTGGTGACTATTTATCCCTATAGCCTTCTACGCCTAGTAGAGGTCTATTAGGGCCGTAATATAGCTATAAACTAAGCGCTAGGAGAGCCGCGTCTTGTCTTAGGGTATATTATTACTAACCTTATAGCTTTTTGCTTTTAGTGGCTGGCCTATAACCTCCTTAATAAGGAAAAGAAGTAGCTTTTCTTCTGTAACGGTATTACTGTTATAGTACTACTTCTTCTTATAAAAGGCCTAAAAAAACACGCGTTAGCTATAAGTATACTGCTTTATAAAGCACCTAGCTACCTACCTTAAACTCCTTCTACTTTGGCTTATAATTTAGAAATATATTTTTAGGCCTTTTGGTACGCGTAAGGGCGAGGATACTCTACGCGTTAGCGCGTAGTTTAGTATTATTTGTAATGTTAATCTCTACGCAACTAATTAACGCTATTTTTAAGATAGGACACTGCTGGAGAAGTGGCGCTATAGGGGGGGTTCCTATTTTTTAAATATACGTAGATATAGACTGGGGAAAAGAGGTAGAGAAAGTATACCTACTAGCCGCTTAGTGACCAGATAAGTAACCTTACTATATAGGGTAAATATATAGGCGCACGGCTAGGCCAATAGGCCAATAGTATACGTGTATTAGTGACTTAATTAGTGGGGGTAAAGACATTTAAATATGTGCACGACTTGGCTATAGGCTTAGCTATTAACATTTATAAATGTTAATAGGGGTTATATATATTATATACAGCTTAGTAACTTATTAGGCGCTTAGCCAAGCTGTTAACACTAATAGTATATCTATGGTTTGTTTTGTATGGCTAAATTAGCAGCTAAGTTATAATTTGGTAGGCAGGAGGCCCGTACGCTTAGTAGCATATAGATATTACCCTATATCTATAGTTAATCTATAATTGCCAGTAACGCCGCACTCTTAATACCTATTAAGCGCTATGCGTAGAGCTAGCTAAGAGCTCTCTACTTGCACTAGAATAGTAAGAATTGGCTATAGGTTAATAAAAATATTTATATTTTAAGTTAGGCGCCGCCATTATATAAGCACCCCACTAAACTTATACTATACTAAAATAAGCCTAAGGGGCTATAGATAAAGGCTTTAATAGAAGAATTCTTAGTATTTTAGAGATATATACTATTTAATAGCTTTCCTACCTGCTTAAAGCCGTTTATAAAGCTAATCTAATAAGCACTGTATCTGCTCCTACTGTAGATTAACCTACTATATAGCCGCTTCCTTGCTAACCCTTTAGGCCTATATAACCCTTTTAATCCCCTTAATAACCTTAAGCTATAGGGAGTACTATTAAAGCTCGCTCTGCCAGCTAGCCTGCTATCTACTACTCTATTTAGAATCTAGCGCTACTATAGAAGGATTACTTTTAAGCCCTTTAGTCTACTTGTGCTAAAGGGCCTATATAGACTTTACCGTACGGCATATATAATATATAGGCGGCTGCTTAGGCTAGAGCTTAAGCTTAAGCTCAGACTTAGGCCCTTACTACGGCTGCTACTATAGCTATAGCTATGGCTATAGTTGCGGCGGCGCTAGCAAAGTGGAAGCTATGGCGCTTGCCTAGGCTAATATATACTAGCTTAATCCTATAATGGATAGAGGCGCCAGTAGATATGCTGTTAGTAGATATACCGTTAGTAGACGTACTATTAGTAGCTATACTAAAGGGACCTTAAGCTAAAAGGTAAGGCTACTAGATATAAGTAATTAAAGCTATAAAGACTGCGCCTACTAGGACTTGGCTATATGGTTAATTAACGCCTATAGCTTATATAATCTCTAGTTATTCTTATATACTCTCTAGTTATTCTAGGCGTCTATAGTCTTTAGGCAGTCTATAATAGCTAGCACGGCCTAGTAGAGTATTAATAGCTGGCTAGGGCCTTCTTCCTCTTATTATAGGTAGGTTTTAACCTTCTACACAAAGGGTAGATAGGCCTTATACTAGAAGACGGGGTGGTTCCATATAGGGCTACTTAGGAATATCTTATAGAGGACTACTAAGTCCTATAGGATAACCTCCCGGAGGTAGAATAGGAGGTTTATAGTACCTATAGCCGTAAGGTTATTAATATGGCCAACCTAAGGGCTAAACTAACCCTTCTAGATATCTAGCTCTGGCTAGATTATTAACAGTAGTATATTAGGGGGGGTAACGCTTACCCTATAAATCTTAAAGCAGCCTATCTGCGGCGTATGGCCAACTATTATCCGTATAAACTCCCACAGTAGTAAGTTTAAGTAGTAGCTAACTATCTGCTTCTAGTTCTACCTACTAATATATCTAATCTAGTCCTCGCTAACCCCTTTTAGCTCTACTGTTTTAGTACCAGCGCTTTATCTAATATAGGTTTTCTTCTATAAGAAGACACTAATATACTAGAACGCTTTAGCAACCTACTTCCGCTATAAGTTATATAAGAAGGCCACCTTATAGTCCCTAGCGCTGCTCTTAATTAGGCGGATATTATACCACGCTAACCACTTATTAAAGTCTGGGAATGGCTTATTACTAAGGTCCCAGTAATATAGGAGGTAGAAAGCTAGCCCGCTAAATATATAGATAAGCGGCTTCTTATTATAGAGAGCCCTAATAGTCTTAAGGCGGCTATACTGGTTCTACTTATTAGCGCGTATAGTAAATATTAGGGGTATATAGCGCATAGGGCCTTTGCCTTTAAACTTAAAGGTAAATAGGTCTAAGATCTTAGCGGAGTGCCTGTCGCCGCTATAGGTAAGCATATAGTGGCCTAGCAGGATATCTATAAGTGTGTAGAGGTAGTATTTTAGTAAGGAGTCTCCACGGGCCTATAGCTGGCGGTAGACGTTCTTAAACTTGTCCTCTATATATCCGTTAAGCAGTATATCTCTACCCTTGTCTGTAAACTAGTCCTTTTCCCACTGCGCGTCCCTCCATTATAAAATCTTTAGGTACTCCCTAACGTTATCCTCCTATAGGGACTAGTGACTATTTATCCCTATAGCCTTCTGCGCCCAGTAAAGGTCTATTAGGGCTATAATATAGCTATAAACTAAGCGCTAGGAGAGCCGTATCTTGTCTTAGGGTATATTATTACTAACCTTATAGCTTTTTGCTTTTAGTGGCTGGCCTATAACCTCCTTAATAAGGAAAAGGAGTAGCTTTTCTTCTGTAATAGTATTGCTGTTATAGTACTGCTTCTTCTTATAAAAGGCCTAAAAAAATACGCGTTAGCTATAAGTATACTACTTTATAAAGCACCTAGCTACTTACCTTAAACTCCTTCTACTTTAGCTTATAATTTAGAGATATATTTTTAGGCCTCTCGGCACATACAAGGGTGAGAATACTCTGCGCGTTAGCGCGTGGTTCAGTATTATTTATAACGTTAATCTCTACGCGACTAATTGACGCTATTTTTAAGATAGGACGCTGTTGGAGAAGCGGCGCTATAGAGGGGGTTTTTATTTTTTAAATATACGCAAATATAGACCAGGGAAAAGAGGTAGAGAAAGTATACCTACCAGTCGCTCAGCAACCAGATAAGTGACCTTACCATATAGGGTAAATACATAGGCGCACGGCTAGGCCAATAGGCCAATAGTACGCGTGTATTAGCGACTTAATTAGCGGGGGTAAAGACATTTAAATATATACACAACTTGGCTGCAGGCTTGGCCGTTAATATTTATAAATGTTAATAGGGGTTGTATATATTATATATGGCTCAGCAACTTATCGGGCGCTTAGCTAAGCCGTTAACACCATTTTTTTCTCCTTGTTCTAGTTAAGGTCACCAACCTAAGCAGCGGTTACTTTAGCTGCATTCCTGTACTAAGAAGGGGCTATTTCCGGCCCTAGGGCTCCTAACAATAATATTATTAATAATAAGCGATATAAATACGATATTTGCTTATAAATATTCATAAGCTTATAAATATATTTTGGTGTTTTAAAGCTTTTAGAAGCGTTTATTAAGGACTATAAATACGCCGTACATTCTGATATATTCCTATACATTAAATTTTCTAACCTAGTGCCCGAATGCCTTAATACCTCTTTTAACTGCCTCTAATCTATTCTTATAGCTTCCTCTAGTTCCAACCCTCTTTTTATTAGCTCTAATAGCAGTTCTAATAATTTATCTAAATTATTAGAACCTAAAAATGACTTATTTAATAATCTAATACCTAATAATAAAGATAACGCGCTATCCTTACCTTCCTCTACACCATCCTCTTCCTCCTCCTCTAAGTACCCTACTAAAAGACGTAAGCTTTGGGCTATAAATATATAGAAACTTGGCTAAGAGCATAATAATTAAGAGCCGCTAGTAAACAGTAAGGGAAGGCGATATTAGTACTGCGCCTAGTGCACTTCCTGGCGTAATATAGTCACTACTAATATATATTCATATCTTCTTAATATACATGGTATTACTATTAAAGAGAAAGACTTAAGCCTTAAATAAGTTGCAAAGAATAGGCTTAAAGAATTATTTTAGAAATAAGAAAAGCTTTAGGTTTAGAAGCTTAAGAGGTAAAAGGAAAGGATTCTTAGGGAATATATTAACCCATTAGTTGTATAAGAGGCTCTAGTATAGCTAATTATTATTTAAAATCTACTATATAAGGCAGTATCTTGGCCAGAGCTTTATGCGCTTCTTCTGTTAGTAAACTATACCTATAAGGAAGTTTTAATTAGCTCTAGTAGTACCGTTCTAAGGCTAATTAAGGACTCCTTTCTACTTAATAAAGCTCTTCTTAAGCAAAAGCTCTCTGCCTCTCTTATACCTATACACCTCTTGCTTAACGCATAGACATCACCAAATTAAAAGACTTTTATTGCAATCTGCGCCCACTTTATTAACGATTCTCGCGTACTACGCAAGGCTATACTTGCTCTACCTTTTCTCCCTGGCGCGTATGGCGGTAACAAACAGGTTAAAGTCCTTTAGCAAGTGCTTAAGGATTATAGTCTGCTTAAGAGAATTGGCTATTATATTGGCAACAATTATGGTAGTAATAATAAGCTTCTTAATTGGCTTAGTGCAAAGCTTTAAGAGAAAGGAATAGAGGCTAGATACGACGCTACGCAATACCGTATTCGCTGCCATAGATATGTCCTTAATATTGCCGCATAGGCCTTCTTCTTTTTAGAGGATAAGGTAGCTGTTAATATAGCCTTTAAAGAAGCTAAGGAGCACCTTAAGGCAGAAACCATACTTAAAGATAATCAGATTAAAGAGCTTCTTGTAAAGAGATTTAAAAAAGGAAAGGCTAGTTAGTTTACCTACCGTTTAATTAGGCCTTTAGGCAAAGTCTATAATATTATTATATATATTCGGAGCTCTCCTACTTACTACAATTACTTTATCGCAATTGCTCTGCGGGCTATTCCTATGGATAATAATGGTATAATATAATACTGGTAGCTCTTAAACTAAAAGACGCAATTGGAAAATATTAGGAGGAGTTTATTAATGACTTTAATAAAAAAGATATTCTTAACGCTACTAACTAGAAGGCTCTAGAAAATATTAGAGACTTTCTACAGCCCTTTAAAAGAGTTATAAAAGAGACGGAAGGTAATAAGGCAACTCTTAATAAGGTCCTTTTTATGATGGATTTTATGGTATAGCACTTTAAGAGATCTCTTAAAAAGTACGCCATGAACTTAAGGCTTTGCGACTGTATATATACTAGTTGGTACGCCTTTAATAAATACTATCTTAAGACTGATTAGGTTACTGCGTACGGCGCCACCTTACTACTCACTCCTTACTAATAGAAGGCCTACATTAATCGCAATTGGAAAGCCTTATAGAGGAAGCTAGTAGTTAATACAGCTCGGAAGCTTTGGGTAAAAGAGTATAAGGGCAAGTTTAGTAATAAAGAAGTAACGTAGGAGGTCTCTAATCGTGATTAAGAGCTAGATAAATATAATATTTAGAGCCAAGAGTAGTCAACTCTATATGCAATTAAGGATAAATTTAATCACTTTATTAACGCCTCCCCTATTAATCTTCCTTCTAGAACTACTGCCCTTAATTAGTAGCTTAATCTAAGCAATTATACTAATTACCCATCGCTCTACCATTGTTACGGCACTGGCAAATTGCCGCAAACTGCCATCACGTGACCAGAAGATTGTATATAACTTCGAGCGGTGCTTCCGCTCTTCTTGTTTCCTTTCTTTAGCTTTGGATCCTCGTTTATAGACAATCCAATCGTACAGGCTTACGCGACCTTCTTGCCGTGCTCGTGCCTCGATTGACCGAGTCGCTAACAACCATATGGCAATAGATCTTCTATCTATACTGCCTATATCGGCTAAGCCAGAACGTATCTTCTTAGGAGCTTAACGGACAATATCCTAGCAGCAAATGGCTTTTGGCCATGTAAATATTAAGCAGATAGAGTGCTTAAAGTCTTAGATAAGAGGCGGAATTATATCTAGGAAGAGAAAGGAGCTTTTAGTAAATGTATTAGAATGGGAGGAGAGGGTAGGTAACAATTTAGGAGGACTCTAAGGATAATTGCTACCTTAACACTATGCCAAGACTAGTAATATGGCTTAATAAGCATTATCGCGATATTATCGCGATAATGAATATCTTGAGGGTCTTAATGATATAAATACGATAATTGGTGTGAATATTCATTTATTTATTATTGAGAGCCCTATCCGGCCCCCCCTGTCGGCCTCGAAAGGGCCTTTTTTTAGCTCCCCTACCTCAGCTGCAGTTACCAGCAGCCTCTTGTCTTAAGCTATTGGTGACGTATTTAGTACATCACTATAATAGTTATAAAGAAAACAACTTTATGCCACTACTTATCGCCACATTACAGTAAGGTATAGCTAGCATGTAGAACTACAGAGAGCAGGCACAACCCACTAGGAGTACATCCGTGTCTTAAAGGAAGAGGGGATTATAGCTCTGTATTGCATAAACGTGTATATCTCTATACAGTATGCCGCAATTATTTTAGAGTAGTTGGGTCTGTAGTAAAGTTGCTTAGCATTCTGTCACAAGAAGTTAGATATGGATACCCTCGAGGACAATGTAAGATGTCTATATATGTCTCTATAATTTCGTTCCATAATACTATTGTTCACAAGCTAGAACCTCCAAAACGACCTATACCTATGGATGCATTTCCTGCAGCTATATTAATACTATAGCTAGACTAAACCTAGCTTACTATATATAACTAAATCTACGCAGAGTATAAGGATGATTTGCGCATATACTAGAAGAAAAAGCAGGCTATAAGCGATATCAGCGACTATATTATTTGATTAATATTGGCAGCCCACCTTCCACTTATTAATAGCCTTAATACGGTATATAAATGGCTTTAAGCACTTAAGAAAACACCTGCCCCTACTACGTTAGGTTAAAAGTATAACGTCCTTAATTAATATACGGCTCTAAAAGCCTATAATAAAAAGCAGAGGATTAACAAATAGTTAAATAGCTAAAGGAACGTCTATAAGCTAGTAGAGCAATTAGAGCTACCAGACGTCTAGGGATTTAGACTATACTATAACTTTGTTTAAGCTATTAAACCTATCTCTTCTAGTTTCGCAGGAGTACTAGAAGTAGACTTTATTAGGAAAGAACGGAAGGATAAAGAGGCCCCATCTATTATTAATCTTATTAAAGAATTTAAGGAACACTACCACATGTAGCAAGCATTGTCTACCTTGACTGCTAATAACTCTGCATTTGCAACTCTTTAAGGCAACTTAAATTCTAATTCTAATTTAGACTCTAACGGCAATTATAATTCTAATACTAATTTAAATTTAAGATGGAATAAGGGATGTATATAGAGCCTTATACATTGGTTTAATGATTGCTATTATATTGCTGAGTATAAGCGCCCTAAAGGATAAAGACTAAGGGTAGACGTCTAAAAGAAGGTAGATAAAACAATCTTATCTACACCTTAGATTAAATGCATCGTTAACCATATCTAAAAAAGAGGATAGGAAGTAAAAGAGAATAATTAGAACATAGAATCTATAATTAATTTTAATTCTAAAACCCCACCTTCTACTATACTAACTAGCTATACTACCGTGTTTAGTACTAGTTAAATTCCTTTTAAATTCCAGAACACCTAGATACTTAACCCTAGTGTAGATACCCACGTTTATAATAATAAAGAAGACTTTACCTTCTTCTACCTAGTAGTAGAAGACAACTATCTAATTACTAGCGGAAATTTTAAGAAATTTTAAGCTCACGAAATAGTAACTATTATTGTTAATATACTTACTAGAAAGTTAAAAATGAAGCTATTCTATATAGTATTAGCACCTACCTTCTTTATAAATATTATAGCACTCTTAAGAGCTACTAAAAATGATATCTATTTTAACTTAGGACGAAACTTGCTATACTGTTTAGTAACTGGCGAAATAGTCTACTATGCGAAATAACTAGGGGGTCACTAGGCACTAATGCATAGAGAGCCTATAAATACCCTAGATTTGTTAACTTAATTGACCTTCTTAATAGGAAGATTTTAGCTAAGCTAAATGGCCTATAAACTAATTGGAGCTATAGCTATAAGATAGTATAAAATTCTCGGCTATATAGGACCTAATGCTATTGTGCAGCTTCCTAAGTATGTTATTAATGTAAAGCTAACCAAATTAACTACTAAATAAGTACCGCTTAAAATTAAATAATAATAATTTATTGCTTAACGTCCGATTCGGATCCCTATTAGGCCCATGCGGACTACTCCTTATATATATATGGGGAGAAAACTCTACATGAGAAAACCCCATAATCTATCTCCCCGCCTTTTGGGACTCGCCTACACAGCGCCTACAAGGCGCCTGCGAGTTACCTGTGGTGCTCTACTACCTTACTTTTTGACCTCCTTGGGAACCACTGCTGCCGTAACAAGCCTACAGACGCGCTAGTATCGCGAACTTAACTCTGCTACTATAGAGTCATTAGGGGGCGCCTGCGAGTTACCTGTGGTGCTCTACTACCTTACTTTTTGACCTCCTTGGGAACCACTGCTGCCGTAACAAGCCTACAGACGCGCTAGTATCGCGAACTTAACTCTGCTACTATAGAGTCATTAGGGGGCGCCTGGTGCTTGCCCCTTTGCCTTCTATTACTATTTCCTTTATAACCCGAAACTAGTCTAGTATATTTTGGCTAATAAGCCACTAGGTAACCGCCTTAAGACCTTTTTGTGTTAAGAGTAATATATTATAGTCCTCTATGCTAGCTACTAAGAGCATTACTTCTTGGTTAGTGCGTAAGGGGTATAGTAGTATTATATATTTTGGTGTCTGTCTTGGCCAGCTATATTTATATCTTGGGCTACCTACTAGGACACCTACCCAGTAGAGCTAATCTTTTAGTCCTATTATTTCTGTTCTTAGGAGTATTGCTATTATATTTTCTGCCTTTGTTAAGCCTTCTTAGAGCCCTTAGGTGTTTACCCCCTATAGCATTAACTATGCTATAGCCTAGGTTCCTCTTACGTAAGACAGCCTCTATACCTTTAACTCCTATATACCTCTCTAATATTAGTCTAACCAGTATTATGTTATAGTAGATGGTTTCCCAGTACTCTTTTGTGCTCTACTTTAGCTTTTTTTTTTCTCTTACTATTGTTTTTGCTGGTCTCTTATATATTTCCCTTCCTCCTCTATATAGGTCTAGGTCCTAACATAGCATTATTCTTTTTCTACTTTTTCTACCTGTTTCTCTAATATGTCTTCCCTACTTTAGGGTTATTGGTTAGCTCTCCTATAGGGCACCTTAGGGTCCCTCTATAGTTTATTTAGGCGTGACTTAATATACTTTATAACATTAGAGTTG
>Ga0307507_10006706_pt1 | contig 17366 bp, 18 predicted proteins | sample 7_EM_MG_FD_207223 | JGI IMG/M metagenome (GOLD analysis project Ga0307507, IMG submission 207223) | Populus trichocarpa ectomycorrhiza microbial communities from riparian zone in the Pacific Northwest, United States - 7_EM | ecosystem: Host-associated > Plants > Roots > Unclassified | place...
TGGGGTTACAGGATTACCGCCTCTCCTTATATAGTAGGAGTTTTACTTTGGCCTTCTGTTCGACAAGTACGCCGTCGTGGTGGGTTACCCATTTTACCAATCTGTCCGGACCACCCTATACCCTCCAGCCATCGGGTCTGCCCCTGTGGCACTTATCTATGACTGTTTTTCTTTCAATTGCCAACTCATAACGAATTTCTTCTGTTCGGAAAACGAAACCAAAGCTTTGCGATTGGAATAATTCACCATGAGCGAAAATTATGAGAAATATACGCTAAATTCATCAACTTGACATCCAATATTTTTTAGTTGCAATTTGGTTGCAATTTCCGGATATTTTCTATGCATCAGCTTGAATCGCCTCATGGATTCCCTGATTACACCTTGTAACCCCCAATGTTCGAGAAAGAGCCTCGTTGCCACGTCGTCTACTGAGCCACAGCATTTTTCCAAGAGGCTATACTGAATAGGAACCGACACCTGGGTACACTGAATGGGATGTCAGGTGGTGAAATATATAATGTTCGTCGGGATTCCGGATTCCTTCCTTTATTTTATACAAATCGAGACTTTGACGTAATCGACCTAGTAGTACTACAATCTAAAGAATATAGGCGGGGTGGTATATCTTCTTGACAGTATTCGGGACACAAGCAGCTTTCGCTCATATGCGTCCCACACCAATTATCAATATGTTATTTGAGCAAAGATGGAGTCTACAAACTCGGGGTTTACAAATATGGCGAAATACTGCGCATCCTCCAGCCATCGGGACACTTCTGCCACCGAAGAACTTAGACTGGAATGGGGAACTCTGGCGCAGTCGCTGGTGTGAACTTGACTAATTGGGATTTCGTATGGCTGGTGTACAATTGTATTATAGGTGGACAGGAGTCACACGTTAGAACATGTTCAGACCGGGGACACTCCTGGTGTACAATTGTATAGGTGGACAGGAGTTACACAATGTGAGTTGGGATATCGTCGTATCTGGCTGATAAGTTCAGATCGGGAACACAGGGTGACTACGAGGGTTCCTTCAATAAAACGGCGATAAAAACAGGATTTGAGAAAAATTTCAAGAAATCCGATCTTGAGCGACAATTTTGTGCATAAAGTGGCGATTACATGGTGGGCATGATTGTACGCAACGGCAGGAAGGTGAATATACTGTTTGCTACAACATCGCAAGTCCCAATCGGCAAATTTCAGGCAATAAGTGTTGAAGCGGTGGCCGAGTCATACTTGAATGTTGGGGGGATCTGTTGCTTTGTCTTGTAGTATCTGGCAAGACGGTGGATCCTCGATTCGATTAAGATGAGGCGGAACTTGGAATCCTTGTCTTTTCTGTTGACTTCAAGGTGCTTACGCACGGCAACCGCCTTTTTGATGAGGTGCCAAAGGTCCTCAGGGATGGATGGGCCAAGTCCTATCCCCAAACAAAAGGCAAATGTAGACGAAAATCATTGGAAGCAAGAAGAAATTGTTTCGAAAGAGATGGAAGGTCACATGAGTATATATTAAAGTTTATCACAGAAGAAACCGTACCTTGCATCTTGAGAATACGAAGGATCTTGTTTCCAGTAACAAAGCGCACTTGTGGAACCCCATGAGAGTCACGAAGGTTAACACCGATTTGAGAGGGTGTAAGACCCTTGCGGGCGAGCTTGACAATATGGTCTATGACCTCATCGGAAGTAATCTTGAGCCATGAAGGAGGGGTGCGACGATATGGGAGGGCAGAGGACGCAATGCCCTTGCCCGGAGCGTGCATGCGACCCATGTTGAATCTGCGACGACAATCAGACAATCAGAGGGGCATGAGCAAAATAAAACATACAGCTAGTTATTTGTTGTGAAGAATAGAACTCGAAGGAGGGCACTGCCGGTGTTGTCGTGGATAATGTCTGGCTTGCTCGCTGTTGGGTGTTGTCCAAACTCGAGAATGACCGGAAGTAACCGAGCGGTGGCTGAAATGACTGCATAGTACCTAACTTTGCCCTGTTTGTTCTTGTTGCCAACTTGTCCAGCCCACAGTCTTCTCCTTCAAAGCGCATCGCCAGGGTACGTTTCCGCCATCGGTGACAACGAAAATCTACCCATTCCAGGTACGCAATTTGAACTATTCTTGTCTATGTTGCTGATCGTGGTATAGAATGAAGTTCAACATCGCCAGTGAGATTCCCTTTCAGGTTGATCACTGAAACAGTATCTGACTAGTTGTTTGCTGTTAGACCCCGCAACTGGGGCTCAAAAGCTTCTCGACCTTGATGACGAGAGGCGATAGTACGTTTCAAAACCACAATATCAAAACACACGATTGTTAACTTTATTCTTCATCTCAGTCGTGTTTTCTATGACAAGAAAATTGCGCAGGAAGTACCTGGAGATTCTCTTGGTGACGAGTGGAAAGGCTACATCTTCCGTATCACCGGTGGAAACGATAAGCAAGGTTTCCCTATGAAGCAAGGTGTTCTCGTCCCACACCGTGTTCGACTTCTTCTGTCAGACGGTCAATCATGCTACCGCATCCGTCGCACCGGTGAACGTCGCCGCAAGTCCATTCGTGGTTGTATCATTGGTCCCGATATTGCTGTCTTGTCCTTGGTTATTGTCAAGCAGGGCGAACAGGACATTCCAGGATTAACGGATGTCGTCTTGCCTAAGAGATTAGGTCCCAAGAGGGCAACTAAGATTAGGAAGTTCTTCAATTTGAGCAAAGAGGATGATGTGAGGAAATACGTCATCCGGAGAGAAGTGAAGAGTCAGAAGAAGGAAGGCGCTAAACCCTACTTCAAGTCGTGAGTTTATTTCCTCTATCAATGTATGAGGTTTGATTGATGGCTTTTCCTCCAGTGCCAAGATCCAACGACTCGTTACTCCCATACGCCTTCAACGTCGCCGTCACCTCAGGTCGCTCAAGCGTCGCAGACTAGAATCCCAGAAGGAGCAAAAAGTAGAATACGAGTATGTGCCAGCTTTGCTTTTATGACCTTAAACCTGATCAACGATCATAGCGCTCTCATCGCCAAGCGAGTCGCAGAGAAAAAAGCCAAGGTCGCAGCCATCAAGGCATCGCACAAGACTGCTTGAAGTGTGCCTTGTTCAGCAACCTCAACTTCTTTACCTCTTCTCGTCTGCCGAGACACTCTTTGCTTTGCCTAGTTGATGTCGTACAATATGCGATATGCTTCTATGAATCCGAGTTACTTCATTCAAGAATAGAGGTTGATCTATTAATAGTCGCTTGCATGATAAAACTGAAACTGGGCCAGAAAGATCATCGACTTTCTTGTTGATGATTTCCATATTAGGATAAACCTACCGCTTTAAGTAGTGGGCAACTTTGGAGATGCGAAGCCTGAAATTTTAGAAACACTCGAGTCTGATTGTCATGAGACTGACGGTGTTGCCGATCTGTAATAGCCTTAAGTTACGTCAAATACCCTTAGGAATACTTAGGGTTTCGGCAAAATGCGAGCTCAAAATGCCATTGCTATTGTAAATTGTAATGCAACTTTACATAAAAGACGTATTTACATAAACCTGGGCTTATTTAATTGTTTGAATCCTTCAGAAAGATCTACCTGTTCTATAAATATCTTACACTCAACTTCCTCTAAACAGACTCACTCGCATATCGAAAAATGTTCACCTTTTTGTCTCGCCCCATACTTTTCTCAACGGCGATTTTCATTGTGCTGGCCACATTTGTCTCAGGATGCGAAGGAGATTGCCCCATTGGTATCACAAACGCACTCATAGGAAACTTCAGTACCCCAGTGAATCTCGTTTTCGCTCAAATTGTGAGTTTTAAAGTCCTCAGGTAATTTGAATTCTAATAATTCATACTAGGAAGATTCTATTCGGTCTCAATGTCTTGGCGGGTTAAACAATTCTTCAACGCCATCCCTCCTTTCCCCGATATTGGACGAATATCACAAACAAGCATTCGACACTATGGAAAAAGTTATTTTCAAGACGTACTTTCATGGGAAGTGCCAGAATTCAAAGACGGGAATCGACCCTCCTGGTTGTCCGAATCCCGACTGTCCTGTTGTCTGTGGAACGCCTGGATCGATAGTTCACTTTTACAACGATTTTCGTCTTCGAGCCTTCACCGCGACTGTTCACGGTATGGAATCAATTATCAATTCGAATTCAGCGGCATTTAAACAGGTCGAGGCGAATATCGAAGAGGTTGCGCGTTCTACGAATCGAAGGGCGATGTCGAGGTTTATTAGGAGTCCCTCGCCGACATGTGCGAACGGAGAGTCAGTCCGAGCTACGCTGGTTGGATGGTTTCGACGGTTTCACCAGTTGATGATAGTAGCTTGTGGTGGAACGCCAGAGGGAAAGCTCAACGGACTTCCTGGATGTAGTTGGGAGCAAGAATTCAAAAGCTACATTTTATCATTCCCCTAATATAATATCATTTTCTACGCTCATTAGATGACCGGTCCGTTTCTGGAAATCACTTGATCATGTGACGGCTCTGATCCACAAAACGCCAGCGCACAATCTCTGTTGTTGACACCGTCCTCAAAACCCACACAGTCAGTAAGATTTACCTATACGCCATTGGTTTTATTTAATCTGGCTTTGTTTTGTGCCATAGGCCAAATCTCAGCGATGGATCATCAAGCGAAAGCTCCCCCAGAAATACAGAAAGCAGCCCAATTTTTGCGGGGCACAAGCTCGGGACTCAAAGTCCGCGTAGGCGCGGTGAATGGAAAACGTTTAGATTACTTTAAAGGTGCGTCGCTCGACTTGCTTATCGTTTTGCGCAACGTTTAATTAATTGCTTGAACCTCTGGGCGAACAGGCAAATCCGCTGTTAAGGCTCTACTCACGCCCGCCTACGCCAAACTGAACGGCGTTCCAACGGTCACAACCGAGGCTGAAGCACATGAAACGTTGAAGAAGATCAACGCTTCCGCTTTCTTCCTTCGCGTCCAGAGAGGTGGTCCGACAGGGAAGACATCGTCATCCCCGAAATCATTACAGATTATCGCCGAACAGCTTTTTTCTCCAGATGAGTATTACGCTTGGTTCTATGAAGGCTCGCAGTGGACGACCTATGCCGGGGGTTTGCTAATGGTCGCCATCATGCTGGCTGGTGTCATGTTTCCGTTGTGGCCACCGATGATGCGGTTAGGAGTGTGGTACTTGAGTGTCGGTATGCTAGGCCTGGTCGGGTTGTTCTTCGGACTGGCCATTGTGCGGTTAATTTTCTATGTGATCACGATTATCGTGGCCAGTCCGGGGATTTGGATATTTCCTCAATTATTCGCTGATGTCGGATTTGTAAGTTGTGTTGTACACAAACCTATTTTTCGTTGCTTATCTCTCTATAGGTCGATTCTTTCATTCCATTATGGGAATGGGACCTTCCAAAGAAGAAGTCGAGGAGTAAGAGGGCGGACAAGGAGAGGAAAGAGAAGTCGGAGAAGGGAAAGGAGAAAGAGAATGGCGGGACCAACACTCTTGTTGTCTCGGAGGATGTTGATTCTGAGGCATCCCGGCCACACAGTCGCAATGCACGTATTGAGGAAGTGGAAGATGAATGATTTTTTCTGTTCTTTTATTGACGTTGTATTAGGTTCTCTAAATTTATTTGTTTCTCGCGCATACACGGTTAGAATCATATCATTAGTAAATGGTATAATATATATGACAATTTAATGACCCTCAGCATAGATTGCAGGAAATAAACAACATTGGCCAATCAGAATTGACGACCCTTCCTCCTGCTTGCATGAATTGATTCAGTCCTACAATGGGTACTGCGAATCAGAGTGCCATCTTGGCATTGCGGTAGAGGAATTGCTGCAATCTACTAGTGTTGAAATAACAATGTGTTGTTTGTGAATGTTACTAGCTAGTCTTGTCCCTCTCCTTCGTATTTTAAATTTGCTGGCAAACGCATATGCATGGACAACGACAAAAACAATGGGAGGACCAATCTCAAAAAGTACAGAACGTACAAAGCAGCTGATCCATCGACCTCGACTCCTTCGATGGCCAGCAGTGGCACGCATCGACCGACAACTACTACCCATCATGCATGGCCAGGGCTTGAGGTAACTTCGCCGAAATCAAAGGAAAAGGAGCTGCGTCGTAAAAAGCGTCTTTCATTGCCCGTCCCTGCAACAAGCAGTGCCCAACCTCATCCAAGCCAGTCTGGTCAATCAAGCGTCCCTCAAACCCACAGGACCATCGATCTTACGACTGAATCACTGCGTAAACAGCGTCTTCCAGCGCCTGTCCATAAAACAAGTGCCCATGCTCAACCAGATCTATCACCTGTCCCCCAAACTCGCAGGATTGCCATCGATCTTACGACTGAATCACTGCGTCGTAAACAAGTGCCTATCCCAAAAACAAGTACCCAACCCCAACCAAGCCAGTCAGGTCAATCAAACGCCCCTGTCCCTCAAACTCACAGGACTCCTGTTCCTGATCTTACGACGGAATCACTGCGTCGTAAACAGCGTCCTCCAGTCCCAAAAACAACCCAACCAAGCCAATCTGGTCAATCACCCGTCCCTGTCCCTAGGACTCCCGTTCTTGATCTTACGAAGGAATTACTGCGTCGTAAACAGCATTCTCCAGTGCCTGTCCCAAAAACAAGTGCCCAACCCCAACAGAGGCAATCTGGTCAATCATCTACTACATCTACTAACAGTCGAAGTAACCCTTTCGACTTTCGGACTGGCCTTCGTGCTCCAAGTCCAACGCCTCCAACTCCTGCACCGTTCTCAAACACCTTTAGTACGTTCGTACGTGGTGCCCAGTCGCCTGCACCACCAACCGATAAATCCAGTCTACAACAAATTCTACCATTACTCTCAGTAATAAAGGACCAACAGACCACCATTTTGACACAAAATGCCGCCTCCGATCGTTCATTACACAATTTAGTGGCAGAGGTCGGGAAGTTGAGCGAATGGGCAAAACAAAAGGATGAAAAAACCAAAGAGAGGGAGACCAAGGACAAAGCGAATGAAGAAAGGGAGAAGGAAAAATTGAAAGCTCTTATACTATTGTCGCAGAGGGTTGACGATGTTAAAAAACGTGTTGTGGGCATCGAAACTGTCGTTGGCGTTAGTCAAGGGCATGACAAGACGACCATGCTTGACAAGTTGCAGAATATTGAGATGGACGTTGAGGAGTGGTTAGAGAGAACGAGGGACCCAGATGCAGGTAAATGCTTCTTACCTTATGAAAACTCAATTAATGCTCGATTCTAGCTATGGCAATGGATCAACGTCGACCTCTGACTCCTTCGTCTTTATCTCCTGCGGCTCCTACAGTCGTACGACATGAAATGGCTGTTTCACCAATTAAAGTTTCATCCAGGAATCAGGCCGTATCTGCACGCACCCCAGAGCCGGTTTCAACTCCAAAATCGACCTTGGTCGATGTCTCTACGCAAGGTAGCCGATTGTTTTATTTAATCAAGAATATTCATTTACTCCCCTTCGCGTAGTTGACACCACTTCCGACAAACCACCTACCCAGCCACAAGAATTCACGAATGGCGATTCCGTATGTGCGTCTTGTTCCAAAAACAAACTTCCTTCTCCCAGTTCGTTGTCCATCTCCCCCGTTCTCTATGACAATATAGTCAAAAGAGTTTCTGCTCTTCTATATTCCATGAACGACGACGAGATGAGCGACTCGACTGCCTCCGCTCCATCGCATTCGAAAGGAAAAGAAGTCAGCAGAACTTATATGCAAGAGGGCCCTCCTTCCCATCAAGTCATCGATGACAACCCGTTCCAAACTCAACCCAATCTCTCCCTAGGCGTTGCACAAGAGACACAGACCGAATTGGGCGCCTCCGACGAGACACCAGAAGCACCTTGTGAACTCTCTGACCGCAAAAATGAGAGTCCGTCTAAATCAAGGCCAAAGTCAGAGAAATTGGCAATTAGCTCATTCTCGCCTGCAGACTGGACCAAAGCGCCCGCCCCCTCTAGCTCGGCTGTCGAAGGACCATCTTCTTCACGTGGCGTAGCTGGTCCTTCAACCATACCCTCGAGCGGAAACCAATCCTACACCCTTCCTCCTCTCCCAGAAGGCACCGTTGCAGCGTTAAGGAAGGAAGTCTTGGTCGATCCGTATCCATTCCCATTGGAATCTGCTGGATTGGGCGATGGGAACAACTTGGTATTACCCGTAGGTGGTGTTGTAGGAGCTAGCATCGAAGCAGCAAAGAGGATGCCGAGCCCTGAGAGTCAATTCGAGGAAGATAATGCGGATGATATTTACGATAATGATATACCCGGAGAGAAAAGTATGCCCGAGGTCTGCGATACCCAGCTTTCGGAGTCCAAGCGATCCCATTCTCCTTCGAAGTCCCTAACACCCCAATCGGTGACCCGACGGGTAGCAAGATCAATTGAAGGCGCCTCCGTTCAGCCTATACAGGTTATGAGTGCGGTGATGCGAAAGAGTCTTTCCGTGTCGACCGCGTCGTCGTTGACGTCTCTTTCCTCCAGTGCGGAGGAATTCAGCACTCCTCGAGCATCTTCCACTAAACGATTCCAATCTTCCACTCCTCTTGCAACACTTCCCCACCCGCTCATACATCCACCTTCCCAAACGTCTAACATTACTGAAGATGAGGACACTGTCATGGCGCTCGTCGTGGATGCGCCGCCTACTTCGCCTGCCCCTCCTCCATTATCAAAAACCACAATCCCATCGGCCCTTAGCTCTGCGTCGACGTTGGTTTTAGTATCTCCAGAACCAAGAAGCACCCGACCGATCAACAGTCCCCGAAACGACGATCCTGCGGATAAGGAGAATCTGACGAAGCTTCAAAAGTGGTACAAGGAGCAGCGAGCGAAGGTTTTGAGTGTGCAGAAATCTGACAAACCGGAGAACGATTCTATTACGATCCAAAAAGATGTTTGTGATCCTGAAAAGGCCGATTCGAATCCGAATCCTGGATCCCCGCTGTTCACTTCGCCCAACGTGAGTCCGCATGGACCCAAAGTTCCAAGGGATTATTCGAAGAAAAGCGATAATGTTTCTGGGAACAAACCTATGTCTCCGCTGTTTACTTCGCCCAGTGTGACTCCTCCCAAGCGTGAAGGAAACGTTGTCCCTGTGCGCCCCGAACCTCCTGCTTACCTCAAGAAACTTGTTGAAATTGTAAAAGATGATGACGACGTGGATATAGTGCCATTGAAGTGGAAACACGCATCTTCTGTAATTGGTTCCGAGAAGGGTAAGGAAAAGCCAAATCCGTCACCCTCCCTACAACCCCCGAAGAGGAGTCTATTAACAACTCAGAACAAACGCCTACCGAGTAAAGCCAAGACGAGAATCAAAAAGCGCAAGGTTTCCCAAGAACCCACTAAGATCGAGATAGATTCAGAAGAGGACGAAGACGAGGAAGAAGATCAACCACCTTTGAAACGGGTCAAACTGCGGTTGAACAAGACTCCGGCTAGCAAGGTGGCAACGTCTGTGAAGCCGAAATCTGTGTCATCTGTGAAGACGCCGATGAAGAGAGTTCGGGATCACCCGCCAAGGACTGCAAGTGTTACTTGGCCAAAGCTGGACAATCCCGTTTTTGATCAGGTAGGCAAGAAACCAAATCTTTTTTAAAAAAAATATTCTTAACGTTTTTCCATGGCCTAGTTTATAGAGTGTGATATGTTAGTATTTCAATCCGTTTCCCCTGGTTGCTAAACAAATTGTTTAACAATAGTTGTGAACGATGGTACCATGTAGGCTGCGTTGGTATTCATCCTGACGACATACGGCTTTCGGCATCTGAGATATATCGATGTCCTCCTTGCGACGCTGGGATCTCAAAGTACTTTTCTTTTACTTGTTGCCCTTTTATTTTATATTTAATCCCTTTCATCCTCCAGGGAAGGCGAGTTACCGATCTCAATACTTCATTCGACGCTCTTTATATTAATGCATAACCTCCTCCAGCTTTGACTCCAGTCAAGAACACCCAAGGTAATAAACATGATGCAGCGTGTTCACGACCCAAGTGTCTTTGTCCAAGAAAGACTCAGAGCATCAAGAAAGAAACCACATTCATTGTCGAAAGATTCGTCGGAATGGTGAAAAAATCCGTTGGTGGACGGGGTATAAAGTTGGTATATCTCGTCAAATGGCACGGGTGAGTCCTACTTTTTTGTTCAAAAGAAAGAATAAATAAACGGTCAAAATCAACTTTTTTTAGATACGGCTTTGAAGATGCTACTTGGGAAGAAGAAACAGCGATGGGCCTGCCCGACCCTGGTATTTTCGCCGACGAGTTTGAAGAACAAGCGAGGAAAGAAGGGATTGACCTCTCGGAGTGTAATAATTCAGAAGCTGCGTTGCTTAGATGTGCCATTGATGCGGGGTGGAAACGGAATGGTGATTTCATCAAGAAAGAAGCTTGATCACCCTTTTTTTTGCTGTTTCTCTCTGGATTAGAATTTTTGACTTTTGCTTTCATGTTCTATAGTTTTCCTGCAATTGTTTTGGGACTTATATCGTGATAGACTCTGACGCAAAATTGTTATCCTTACGGACTCATTATTCTTACGGATTACAACGATGGGTTCATTGGAGAAATTTTTCTCGCATAAAGTCAGGTAAGGAACGATAACCTTGTCCCAAGTTTATCATATCCGATTTCAGTCAACTGAACATTGATACAAAGCAAAATTCATAGAATACACTAAGAACCCGAAAAGAAAACCATGCAGGGTATAATAAATGCAGGGGTATATCAGCACTTGACGAAGACCGTTTCCACATTGGCGTTATAATTTGGTGTTGCACAATTGTCCTTCACCTCCACAGCCGAAGTCACTGCTCCGCACTTCTTCCCGTTCCGCATGACGGCGACAGTCTGACGACCTAATTCCATGTGCACCCGGTTCGTGATGAGACCTGCCTGAACCTGTATATTGGTTGTTACACCCCCCGACGTGACCACCAATTGAGCTGGTGACTTGAGCGTGCTGATGATGGTGACCTGATCGGGGACAAACTCGGACCCCAGAACCGGTTGCGTTTGCCCTGTGCAAAGGGTTTTGGCAGGGTATGGTCGATGGTAGAACGCTACCAATTCAGTATCGATATCTTCTGTGGTGACGGAAGTTTTTTGCGCCTTGAATGCCTTGGTGAAGGGGATGTTTAGGAGCCGCCACCCATCGTGTTTGAAACCTTTGCACCATGCATCAGCTCCTCCGGAGAATTCATTGCTATGGGATTTCGAAATGTCGTTTTGGTAATTGCTTTCGCCATAATCATTCCATGAATATAGCTCGATCAGGTCGATATGAGCTCCGGGTTCGCTTGAAGCAAAGGTCAACATTTGCTTCCATCGCGTTACCAAGAGTTCGTCCGACTTGAAAATCCATTGTTTGGAGATCCCGTTAGCGTGGTAGTCCGTGAAAGACCAGGGGGAGACCAAGGTCGCGTAGGCTTGTTTGTCACTCAACTCGTTTTGCATGGCGTGATCGTCCACCGTGCTCGAATTGCCATCGATCGGTAGGTTGTCTCGAGTCGCCCAAGCGTTCCAGTTGAGGACGCCATCGATCCCCGGCGGTTTTGCTCGAAGTTCGTCAGGGGAGAGATGTGGTACCACGAATATATTGGGTACAGCAGCTTTCACAGCGACCCAGTCTACATTTAATCGAGCGGATCCGTCAAAAGTCGAGACGAGGTACTTCCCACCACCAATCCCGCCTTCGTATTTAAAGTGTCCTGGTTGGGTGACATATCTTTGTAGCGTATCGATGACTAAAGCGGTATTCCAGGGAGCGACGGCAAAATCGAAACTGAAGCAAATCTTGGTGAGGTGGTTTGGGGCGACGGAAAATGCGACTTTTAACTGGCTCTCCGTCCAATCATCTCGCCCGACGTTGAACACAAGGGCATCGATGCTTGCTTGCGAAGCGAGAGCGAAAGTGTCTTCCCAGTCTTGTTTCGTATATGAAAAGGTGTTGCCGAAAATGAAATGGCTGATAACAGCTCGGTCGCTGGCACAGGTGGCTTCAAGAGAGTGGAGGGCCACGACGAAAAGGATTATCACAAAGTCCAGTGTCGCGAGCATGTTTGCGAAGGGTGATAGTGGGAGGAGGTTCTATCTGTTGATGACGGGCACGCTACTTATTCAACGGGATTTAGTTATTGTAGTTGTCGCAACGACATCACTGTGTGAAACGCCCATAGATGGTTGCCACAGAGTTGCAAGCCCTCATTTGCGGATGGAGTCATCTGGTCCACCTCCGTTGTCTTCGCGACGAGTCGAATGCACTCATGCACTAGGTACTGCTAGGCCTAACGCAGATACGAGATATGACCAATATGCATATCGGGCGATTCGTATCTCAGTTGAACCTACATCGAAGTAGTATTCGATATCCTATTGACGAAACTGGAAGGTGTGTTTGGACTTCACATGCCTATCGCCATCACCTCGCAATATACGACAATAATCATTCTCTTGATTGATATTGTGGTCGTCTGCTGCATCGTTCGCTACGTATCAGGAACCGTTAGCACTCTTGCATTCAATATAAAGAGTGAAGGCTGCAAACCTTGCAGACTCCGTCACTTCAACCGGGGCCAAACCGCATGCAGACTCGGAGTGGTGGAAACGTGATATATCGATAGTTAGGAACGAAATATATCATTATGAGCATCAGGGTCCCTCAATGTCTCCACCCTAGCTTGGGAAATTCTGCAATCTGTAGAACATGGCCGTTCTGTCATCATTTTGCGTAAGGACGACAGTTAGGATCCGTGATACCATGGGGATATACCTGTTGTAGCGTTCAGTTCGAAAAATGGTGAACTCGAAAGATCATCTGATAACCCCATAATAGCAATCCTCGCCCAAAGATGGAGAAGTCCGTTTTTAAACATATATGCAGGCAGGAAGTCGGAAGATGAAGAAGTTGGCAACGAGGACGGCAGGTGAGGAGGAGGTAACTGGTGTGGATGAAAAAGCGAAGAAATAGCAGTGGTGTGAGTAGTGTTGAATGAAGCTTCAAGCTTCCAGACAATAACAAGAAGGAACGTACTTATATCGAGATCTCAGCAGGCCATGTGCTTAAGAGAATGTCCAACTCGAGATGTGTGATACCATTGTTCACAACTGGTTGAGCTAACAATTCGACCAGGGAAGTTAGCAATCACACTGCACTAACTGAAGTCAGTGAACAAATTTCCTGGCTAATACCCAAGAACGCCCATACATATACATATGCCAACTCCTAGCACCAATTTCCCTCAGGGTCCGGTGCCCACCAAGGTTATTCGGAACTCGATCGAGTGCCTAGGATCTAAGCCAATGTGGCACCGTTGATCACTTGTTCGGGTCAGCATGAAGTTGCGATAAGAAAGGTTATACACTGTCTTCTGCTGAGGAGCTTGAGCGGCGTCGCCGTTGTCGACGACGACGACGACTGCATCGACGTTGACAATGACCACTGGCAGCAGCATTGAATTTGGAGTAACAGGTGTCATGTGATCGCAAATGATGTACGTCATACTTAGTCCAAATGGAGGTAGTCTAGACATCTCAAATAGACGCGTTCGGTTCCCCGCACCACCTCTCTCTCTCGTCCGACTTTCAACCATGTATGCCCCTTTCTCCTCATTTTCACAAAACTAACAAAAAATATTCAGGTCTGAGAGTGACCAGCAGAATGAGGCCAGGTCTGCCACAACCGCCTCCTTTGTGTCAGCCTTGGTACTCAACTCTGCCGTCTTTGCCATCGAAATCGGTCTTTTTACGATCCTGAGACCCTATTTCAAAGCCATATACGAACCCAGGACATATGTCCCTCCTCCTGAGTGCGTAACCCGTCTTTCTCTTCATTTTTTTTTTGCTACAGGTTTCACAGGAAGCGTGTTCAGCCCCTCTCACGACGGGCCCTTTTCTGGCCTTTCTACCTCCTAAAAGCAGACTACAGAGCCATTATCTCACACAATGGTCTAGATGCCTACTTCTTTGTTCGATTCCTACGCGTTTTCACGATCACCCTTTTGCCTATATGGGTCATCTCTTGGATTATTCTGCTACCTGCAACTTCGGTGAACACCAGTGTCGAGGGGCTGAGTGGGTTAGACATGTTTACGTTTGGGAATGTGGAGCCGAGTAAGAGGATACGATATGTTGCTCATTTGCTTTGCGTCTATGGATTTACTTGTGCGTGCCTTTATCTTTCCTGGTCTTCTTTCATTTATCAGTTCCGCCATATAGTTTGGATCTTCCATGTCATCCGCAAGGAGATGGCCCATTTCCTGCTAACTCGTCAGCAACACCTCATTGAGAAAACCCATGGGAAATCAATACAAGCCAGAACTGTTCTCGTTACTGGTATCCCGAAGCGTTACCTCACTCATGAAGCACTCTACAAAGTCTTCAATCCGCTCCCTGGCGGCGTCAAGAAGATTTGGATTAATCGGTTGGTTATTTTCCTTCCTTTGATCGTTGCCTAATATGTTGAGTTTACAGAGACTTGAAAAATCTTCCGGAAGTGTACGACCGGCGAATGGATGTCACCTCCAAACTCGAATCTGCAGAAACTTCGCTCATCATCCAATCCACGAAACTTCAGCTGCAGCCCTCAGGCACCTCCCCTTCCAGGACTGATCAAGATGTTGAAGCTTCACCTACAGACTCCTCTTCGAAAGACGTGCCTACACTCCCAGAAGACAAGAGACCACATCATAAGTTGGGTTTCTTGGGATTGTTCGGCAAGAAGGTGGATACGATCAATTGGGCGAGACAGGAAATCGCGGAATGTAACAGAATACTGGAAGAGGGCAAGCAAAAGATCAGTGGTTATGATGAAGTAGACTTTGGCGGGTTTGTCGCCGAAAATGAAGAGTCGGACTTGGGAGAAACCGATGAGGGTGGAACAATGACGGAGGAGGGTACATCCACTTCCGCGGGGGCTATGTTTAACCCGAAGGTCGTCGGGCAACAGGCTAAGAATGTCGTCGGAAAGGCCTCCAAGACTGCTGTCAAGGGAGTGATGGAAAGCACTAAAGTCATCAAGGAGCGTATCACTGGCCACGTCGTTGGTAGTGAGGAAGAGTATCCGAGGTTGAACAGCGCGTTTGTAATGTTCAGGAAACAGATCGCGGCTCATGTGGCGGCTCAGGTCGTTGCTCACCACGAGCCATATCGAATGAGTAGGTCTTCATTATTTTCATTATTTCTTGAAAGATTATAATTTACCAAATAGCTAACCGTTACATCGAGGTTCACCCTTCTGATGTTATATGGGCCAACCTCAACCTCAATCCATACGAGATGAAGGTCCCTTTCCCAATTTCCTCATTTTTGTTAAACCTTTCATTGACGCTTTCCTTCTGTAGATCCGCATTGCCATTTCTTACGCCATCACAGCGGCTCTTATCATTCTCTGGACGTTCCCTGTCGCGTTTATTGCCTCTATCAGTAACCTTTCCGCTCTGTGCACCAAACTTAGTTGGCTCGCTTGGGTTTGTACGCTTCCGCCAGCAGTTCAAGGCATTATACAGGTCAGTATATGATTTCTTCCGCATGGGAACCAGGGAGTGAATTCTTTCTCTCCCGAGGAAACAGGAGGCTATCGTTCGGGAATGGACGATTTCATTCTTTGAATTATGATTGTCTCATCTACGACTGTGTTGAACATATTCTTATGGGTTTTACAGGGTATCCTCCCGCCAGTTCTCCTCGCAATTCTCATGATGCTCCTTCCCATTATCCTGAGGCTCCTTGCAAGATTTGAAGGCATCCCCAAGTACACAGGTTTGGAGTTGAGCTTGATGACACGTTACTTCATCTTCTTGTTCATCGTAAGTTTTTCACCTTCGTTTTTAATTCCTGCAACTGACACATGTGTAGCAATCCTTCATCGTTGTGTCGCTCTCTTCTGGGATTGTTGCCTCTATTCAAAGTTTCTCGAGCAACCCAGGAGAGATTCCCACCACCTTGGCACAGAACCTTCCCAAAGCATCGACTTTCTTCCTCACGTAAGTCATCGTTGCTTCTGATAAGGAATTTTCTCTGTAACCGACATCTTACGTTTTACAGTTTTGTCCTTCTCCAGGGTCTTTCTGGAGTTGGAGCCGGTTTCCTTCAAATTGTCAGCTTGATCATATACTACGTCAAGCTCTTCATTCTCGGAAGCACATCGAGATCGCTATGGTCGATCAAGTTTATACCAGGACAAGTGGCATGGGGAACATTGTTTCCTAACATTACTCTATTGGTTGTTATCAGTGAGCTTTCCATTTATTTTCTTGTCGTTGATTTTCTAAGCTAATTTCCCCGCCCGTAGCTCTGGGATATTCCATCATCTCTCCTATTATCAACGGTCTTTCCCTCCTCACGTTCTTCCTATTCTACCAACTTTATAAGTACCTCTTCCTCTACGTCTACCAACAGCCCTCTACTTCCGACACTGGAGGCATGTTCTATCCCAAAGCACTGCAGCACATCTTTGTCGGGTTGTACATTCAACAAATCGTCCTTTGTGCACTTTTCTTCTTGTCGGGGGGTACGATCGGAAAGGTATTAGGTGCACTGATGGTCGTATTGATTATTGTGACGGTGAGACCCGAATATCTCCTTTGTCTTCGATCTTTGCTTAAGGGTATATGCGCTTTTTTTAGGCCGGGTTCCATGCGATTCTTAACAACTCGTATGGACCTCTGCTTTTCGCTCTTCCATTAAGTTTGCAAGACAAGACGTATACCCAACCTATGCAGTCCACTGGCAATGCCGATGCGGAACCTGAAGCAACCTCGGCTGGTAAAAAGCCTGATGACAGACCAAGGGACGAAGAATCAACAGCGCCTCTCCGTGCGGGGCCAGAAGCGGCGGGGGCGACGGCTGTGGCGAATTCTGGTGCCGATGATGGCGACGAGGATGAGATTGAAGAGGAACAGCGGAATAAACAGGATGGATCCAAGAACGCCATGACGACACTTGCTCTACAGGATGAGGAAGAGCAGAATTATGGATTCTACCACCCTGCTGCGTCTCGTCCCCAAAGAACAGTCTGGATTCCGGAAGATGAGTTTGGAGTGAGTCAGCGTGAAGAAAAGGCATGCAAGGAGGCGGGGGTGAGGGTTTCGAGTACGAATGGGTATGTGAGGATTGTGAATAGGGAAAAGGGAAAGGTGAAGGTGGATGTGAAAGGAGGACCACCGGATTTGATTGGGGTTGTTATTTGAGTAAGCTCCCAGTGTTCGGTTCATTTCTTGGGGGTTTTTTGCTTCATTTTTCTTTTTCCTTTCTACCTTGTGTCCAAATTGATCGCACCTACTTCAAGGATTGCCCCATCTACTATTTGATCTCTGATACTATAGTTTCTACTATTATTACT
>Ga0307507_10006707_pt1 | contig 17366 bp, 12 predicted proteins | sample 7_EM_MG_FD_207223 | JGI IMG/M metagenome (GOLD analysis project Ga0307507, IMG submission 207223) | Populus trichocarpa ectomycorrhiza microbial communities from riparian zone in the Pacific Northwest, United States - 7_EM | ecosystem: Host-associated > Plants > Roots > Unclassified | place...
TATTTCCCTAATTGCATCTAATCGTTTAGAATTCGGGAATAAGGGAAACGATTAGCATTCGCCCGAGTTACCACTAACCATGGTCCGGAAGTTGAGGCCTGCATGGAAAATATCACACCAGTCGAGGGTAGGATGGGGCGAGCAACACGGACAAATTGGTGGAAGACAAAGAAAAGTAGAAAACGTTTCGACGGTTCTGGTGATACCAATTAAACTTTGATAGTAATGAAATTCTGCTTTTCCTCGCTCCTCTCACTGCCTCCCAATGTCATGTGTAATGACCAATAAATTGTTTACAAGTCCAGAGTATTTACAAGTTGGCTCAGCTGGTAGCAGCGTCGATTTCAAAATTAGAAAAGTTTCCGAGGGCGACTTCCAAAGAAAATTGATTCATAGGCTGGTGGATTGCGAGGTGAGCTCAAATCGGATAGTCGGTATCCCTCATGCCCGACTGTTGGTGGATTGCCTCGAGAGGCACCAATATCGGATGATTGGTTTCCCTCAAGACCGATTTGTGGTTTCTTGACTTCATTGGCGCGAGGGCGTGTAAACTTGCGGTACACCCTCGCAAATGATGCTTGGTGAGTACCCTCATGGAATCCTTCAGCAAAAGCCTCTTGTCGTCGCCGGTGGAAAAATTTCCGTATGAGAATAAACGCGGTGGAGACGATGATAAGAGCGATGGCAAGGGAGACACCTATTGCCACGCCAACTTTCCAGTCGAATCTAGAAAGGTGTTGAGTTCAATCTGAGAAACATGGCAATAAAACATTTGGAAATGATATGAACCGAGATCGTCAGGCAATCTTGCGGCAGAATGGAAATTCACTTCGAAACGAAAGGCTCACTTGTTATTGACATTATGAGAAGAACTTGAGGTACTACTAGATGCAAATGTGGTGGTTATAGATTCAACATTTACTTGAGCTGTTGAAACTGTTGTAGATATCGGGGGCGTTGTGGTACGGGTACTGCTGGCACGGGAGCTGGTGGGGCTGGTGGAGGTGATCACTTGAGCTGTTGAAACTGTTGTAGATGTTGTGGCAGGGGTACTGCTGGTCCGGCTGATGGAGGTGGTAGATTCAACAATTACTTGAGCTGTTGAGAAGAATTTTAGGGACAGGGATCGAATACTGCCAAAGCAACCTACGTGGCATGTGTAAAAAGACTCGCAAAACGAGGTTAACAAAGCAGTTCTACTTATCGTCACATGGGATATTGGTGTATATATAGCTGCGTGTAGAACGACCTGAAACGCTTCACAAACTCGGGGTCAAGTCAGACAGCGTATGGGTTAATGGAGCACGCGAAGTTGCAGCGAACATGATACTGACGGTCACTATTCCCGAAATAAAGTAAAAACCATTGGTGGGGTTATATCCGCGACTTCTGGCCCTGTATGCCATAGAGGCCAATCATGATCCATCTACCAGAAATGCCACTGCCTTGAATCTCGGGTCTGATACGCCATCCAAGCTTTAAGATTCCTCTATCATTGAAACCATGGGTCCTGCAAAACCTCTGCTGCAGTCGGTCGCATAGCAGGATCAAGAACAGGCACCTTCGTTAAGAACGTAATGAATGCATCTGTCTGTCCCATCAACCAATTCCGACGAAGTATTCCCCGTCTCAATTTCCATCATGGATCTGCTTCACTAGGAGATATTTTAGGCGGTTCAGGTAGGCTGGAATACCAAATTTGCCATTCGGGCAGCAGGGAACCAGTCATAGCAGCCGCATTAAGAAGAATGGAAGGGTGAAGATCCGGCAAATATTTCGTAGATCTGAGCTCAAAGAGGCTCAACAGGTGGATCATCAACGACTCGAGCGAAAGCAACTTCTGGTGCACAGGCTCCCAGACATTGTTATATGGCTTCGTAGGGAATGACCAATACGTAAAGTGTGGCTCACCAATGCCAAAATCAAGTAGCTTCGTCTGAGGGTCTAGGGGCTTAGAGCGAACAGTTTAATCATAGCATTCCACGATATTGCATGGCGCAACAGCATATGGCGGTAGTGAAGGAGGTTTATTGACAGGGGGGTGGGGTAAAATCATATGGGCTTAGGACGTCGTATCCTGGTCTGAAAGTTGTGAAAAAACCTACATTCCCTAGGTGGAGATCTAAGGAGTATATCAGCACGGTAATCAACGACTCTGGGCAAACAGTACGCATACCTCCATGGACGATTTTAGAATAGCTGTGCATCACATAAGTGGGTTGGAAGCGCAGAGTTGGAAGGAAAGGCACCACAACCTCCGTCACCAGTACAAAATGGGTGCCTTGACCGCAACAAACGAATTGGTGGGCAAGCCAGACCGTCGAATATGACCCGTACCCAAGCATATGCACAATCCTGTAACCGTATTTACCTATTGGGCCAAGGACGTCACCAATACATGATAACCACCTGAGATATAACGGGTCATATCCTCAGTGGTCTGCATGGAAGAGAAATAAAAATCTTCAGGGCTCAGGTGGACGACGAGCGCATCCTGGCAGTGGAAGTTGGTGAGCAAGGCTCGGATTATAGCGGCCCGGATATTACACGTGCATCTCTTGAATCCTCTCTCTCTGCGTTCAACCATGGAAGACGGTGATCTTGCAAGGTTGGATTGCCTGGTATCTTTAAAACTGGGTCGTCAGACTGATTCTATTTCAGAGCAATTGAGCTAAGTCTTCAGGATACCAACCACCAGGAGAATCCTCAAGTTATCGACATTACCGACTCAGACCACGATGAAGACGAAGGAGAAGCCCACTTCCAGGAAGATCTGAGAAGAGCTCTACAAGCCTCACAGGAATTACATCAAAGTCAACAATCGGCTCATCGTATCGAATCAAATGATACCACCTCCAATAGATCAACCTTCCTGTCAGAGAGGGCTAAATTGGAGAAAGAACGCCTGGAACGGCAAAAGAGGTTGAGGCCAGAATCGGTCGCTGGGAAGAAGGCGCAGACTGATACAATTGAGGATGAAGAGGAGCCACCAGCAAAAAGATATCGATCGACTTCGACATTGAGATCTAACCCGCCAGAACCATCGAAAGAGCCACTCTTTTGGGACGGAGAACTTCGACAAACAGCAGCGATACGCGCAGAGCCTCGGAAGGACGGTCTCGCAACATTCCGTTTGACAGATATTCTAGGCAAGGTATGAGTTAACCCTTCAACTTTCCTCGCCTGAATATGACGACTTCAGACCTCGGAGTTGGCGTTGGCTATCATTTCCTCATACTCCTTAGATTATTCGTGGATTTATTCTTTTTTCGACCCTTCTGTTCCGGTGATTTTGGTGGCCCAACCTGAATCGTCAGGCGAAGCAAGTGTGAAGATAGTTCTACCAAATTGGATCAGGACTACACCATTCCTTCATGCCGGTTATGGGTGTCAACATATGAAGGTTTGTTTCGTTCACCTACCACTGGAACCCGGCTGATAGACTGCTACAGTTCATGCTGGTATTTACGTTGGACCTTTTCCCCAAATGATTGGGCTGACTTTAGTAGCTTTTCTATAAAGATGGCCGTCTGCGGGTGGTAATATCCACTGCGAACCTTATTGCGTATGACTGGCGGGATATGGAAAATGTGAGCATCTGATCCTTTATGGTTTTATTTCTCTTATCGGCGCCATAGTCAGTTTGGCTTCAGGATATTTCGTTGCGTTCGAACCCTATTCCTCACGATCCCAAGGCGGATGACTTTCCCTCGGTCTTGCAGCGCGTCCTTCATGCTGTCAACGTTCGGCCTGCTTTAGTGGCGATGATAAATGACAGCGTAAATATTCCGCGTTGCTTGTTCCCTGGGATGGGCTAACCAATTTCTGTTGATCTTTCAGCATCCAGACCTGCCTCTCAAAACGATAGATGACATCCGACAAAAATGGGACTGGTCAACCGTCAAGGCACATTTGGTGGCGTCTATCGCTGGGAAGCACGAACATTGGCCCCATGTAATTCAGTACGTTTGGATTCCGTTCTTTCTTTTGTAGTGTATTTTCTGATCCGTAGTGTAGGACGGGACACCCGCAACTTATGGCTGTCGTTCGAAGGCTGGGCATGAGAACAGGAAAGTCAAAAGGAGCAAAAGATCTCGTGATTGAATGTCAGGTACGTAGTTTAGTTTGCCACCCCGTCAGAACTCGTTACGATTATTTGGCAGGGATCCAGCATGGGTAACTATACAACCCAATGGCTTAATGAATTCCATTGGTCTGCCAGGGGCGAGAGCGCGGAAGACTGGCTTGATAAACAAAAGAAATCTCGAGAGAAGCTCTCTTTCCCATCTATCAAGATTGTCTTTCCGACTAGGGCCACTGTGCAAGCCAGTGCTGCCGGAGAGCAGGTTTGCCACAAAGTTTGCTTTTGAATTGTGTTCTGATCATGTTAATTGATTCAGGGCGGCGGGACAATATTTTGTCGAAGAAAGCAATGGGAAGGAAAGAATTTTCCGCGTGGTCTCTTCTATGATTCCAAAAGCAAAGCCGGACCTGTCCTTATGCATTCAAAGGCAACTTTATTGCTCATTTATTCTGTAATTTATGATCCTTATTTTTAATTTAGATGATCATCGCAGTGCTTCAAGATAATCCACTTGCCAAGAAGCTGAAAGGAAAGGAAACTCCTGTAGATAGCGAGGACGACGAGATACAGGTTGTTACACCTGCGATAGGCTGGGCTTACATCGGTTCGCACAATTTCACACCGTCGGCATGGGGCACATTATCGGGCACCTCCTTTAAACCAGTTCTAAATGTGAGTGTATAATTTGACTTTACGGGATCATCAACCCCTGCTTACATTTTGGAAAATAGATTTCGAATTATGAGCTCGGAGTTGTTCTCTCGATCACAAATACGAAGGAGGCCGATCGTATTGCATGTTTCCAGCGGCCACTTAAGAAATATAGGACAGATGATCTGCCATGGGTGAGCATTGTGTCCCAGCTTCCGAACTTGATGTGCCAGTGATTTAACTGATTGGCAGATGCAAGAAGAATCAGTTTTCCACCAGCAGGCGCAAGGATAGACGTAGCAAACTTTCACTAGTAGATTATCTACACATTCACAGACGACATACACTTTCAATCCATACCTGATTGGTTTCCTTGCTATAAATAGTTGAGTGGTCGAGACTGCACAAGGTTCTGTTTGAAGCCAATGTTGATGCTAACTTTATTCATTGATAGTGAATCGGGAATTATGCATGATAGTGATAGGATAGTCTAGGTATCAATGTGTTTGAATATGCCAGTTTAGTAAAGTATTGGATGCGAAGATGAATACAGAGTTCGTCAAATGTGAATTGAATATACAAGAGTTGATCATGACGATGAGTTGATTTATTGGGTATTGGCAAAAATTCTGTCGATGTCATCCTTGAATGCCTCTTCGACAGCTTTTCGGCGAATATTTCCCTTGGTTGCGGTCCGTGGTAGCGTCAGATGCGGAACAATTACGATCATGTCGGGGGAAGTTATGCGCTCGTGGAGGTAACGTCGAGAATGGAAATGTCGTGTCTTTCGGAGAATTTCTTTCTTGATTTTGTTGTGGTCTGTGTCGACTGCCGGTTCGATGAACATTACAGGAGAGGGACGACCACTCCCGACAACAACGCATTCCGCGATGATTCCGGGACACATTGCTCGGGTGTTATCTTCGATCGCTTTGGTATCGCAACGAAGGCTGTTCTCCGATTTAATCCAGTCATCATCGCGTCCTCGCGAGACCCACCATCCAGGTAGAATTTCCTGAAACAGGTCTCCGGTGTGGAAGTGACCATCGGAACTACGTAGTGAGACGTCGGGGCAGTCTGGAGAATCGGACAGGATAACAAGCTCATGAAGCATCCCACTAGCTTGGTGAACGCCACCTTGTTCGGAAACACTAGGGTCGAAACGATACGAGGTGCCTGGCAGAGGTTGCAGGAGGGCAAGATTTTTCTCGTTTGAGCCAGCAAGCAGCATACCACCGACTTCTGTGCTGCCGAAGAGATTCTGGATCACCCAAAATCATCAGCACTAAATTGATTCAATTGGAGAAGGATAACGTACTCTGAGCTTGATGCCATTTTTCAGGGCCCATTGCTCATCATCTACCGGAAGGGGCATACCACCGTAAATGATATCATCCAGATCCTTCAACATGGAAAGCAATTTAGGATCCTGTCGCGCGTTCCTGAAGTGGTGTAACAGGAACGATGGGAATTGGTTGAGGCGGTTGAGACGACATCGAGAAATCATGTCAATCAGCTCCTCGGACGAGAAAGCGAGAATGGTGGGTTGGATTACGCAGGAACCGTGTCGAAGAGAGCCAATAAGCACTAATGAAGTTAGAATCAAGGAAGAATGATAATATTCAACGGAGTACTCACTGAATGTTTGGGCAATGTGACACATACTTCCCCTGTAGATATAGTTAAGCCAGAAGCACTTCCGCAATGGTAATAGTACTCACATCCAGACAGTAACATCTTGGCGCGTTGGATTATTTGGTATATTGATGTGGTGGGATTTTACGACTGTCGATTCTAGCCAGCGATAGTTTACTGGCACAAGTTTAGGACTCCCAGATGTAGAACCGCTAGTGTGGAAGATGAATGCGATGTCGAGGTCTTGGAAATCCCGGATGCTAGGCAATGTTTCTGGAACATCTTCCACCAAAGTTGATTTCAATGCGCAATGTCGGGGGAGGTGGCAATCGCCCAAGATTGATTCGAAGGATGAGTCGTAGATAAGAGCAGCGCCATTGGCTTTCCGCAGGAGCTCGTATATGACTTCTGGATTCGGGAGTCGTATACTGAATAACTGAGGAATGTAACCAGCTCTTGAGATGCCGTATATGTGCAAAACGTCCAGATACGTTAGTCCACCCAACCTATAATCACAATAGAATTTCAGGACAGATGAATGAAATAAGTGTTCTGCGTACATACCACATTCCGATCACAGAGCGCACTGGGATTCCGCCATTGCCCAACACTCGCCGCCAATGTCGAGCGAAAAGCTCGACGTCGGAGTAGAATTGACGATACGATACCGGTCGCCATTCGCCAACGCGTCCTGTCGAGTCGAGCTGAGGAGTCAGGAAAGCTGTTGCTCCAGCATAAGTCGTTGAACTGGATTCGAGCACAGTAAGATGTGAGTTGATCATTTGCCGTCGCAGAGGCAGATAAGATAGATGAGTGAAGGATCGGTTAACTTGACTTGCGACCACTTAAATACGAGATGGATACATCGCTCCTAGTATCGGTACCCGAGTCAACTCCGGAAATCAACAAGTATAGGAAGATCTGAAAAGTCAAAGTCGTCTCAAAGGGGGTTGGTCAGTGTATAGCCTCCCGAGTGCGTGATGAAACACGGCAAAGATCTACAACCAATAAAGTACGCGCATATGGAAAAGTTGCGCGGAACCACTGACTCGATCCGAAATCCAGATGCCTTCAAAGTAGACACAACGCCCGAGTCATTACCTTACCAGACACGCAGCACATCCAGAGATATCCGTTCTTGCCATCTCAGATGCAGAGATGTGAGCTCCCGAAAAGACGCTTATCAGCCAAGGGGACATAGCGCCCAAACAGCCACAACAACGCGCACCCAGTACGGCCATACATACTAGAAAAATGTTGTGCAGCAACAGGCTGTGATCTCCAATGTTTCGTATATCAGTGTCACGTGAGTGTAACCAACCAGTATTCAAGCCGGCCGATCCGGATTCCGCGGACCATATCTCCTCCAACGCGACTTTTCTTCATAAGCAGGCGTTGGAATGTTCTGGTGTTCCATCGTACGACAAGCCCATCGTATGACAAGCTACCGAGGGTTCTTGGTGGGTAACAGGTACCATCGAACCATTATAATTTATGAGCTTTTCGCAATAAAGAATATTCGAATCGTCTGCGGTAAAGCCACACCATTCGCCGGCAGGTACAAGACCAGCTAGATGAACGGCGAAAAGTCTTAGTCCGCGTGCAACTGATGCTTTGTCCAAGAAGGGGTGTACTCCATCGACCAAGGAATGCGCGGCAGGAATGGTCTTCCGACCGCATCAAGTGGAATGAATTTTCCCTTGTCCATTTTCTTGTCCAGATAAGTCTTGAATTCCGAGGATGCACGGAAAGCCCGAATTGATTATTTAACCCAAGAAACTGTCACTTGCGCACTGCATCCTGCGCTTTGAGTGCCTCCCTGGAAATTATGACTCGGTAAGCATCTCCAGATGGTGCCTCGAACTATGGGTCGGAATTTTAGTGTGACTCGAATTACCGAAAAAAATTAAGAGATTGATATCTCCTTTTGCATCTTGTATCGCTCATGTCCCGAGGCTGGTCTCTGATTTTCTGTGCAAAAAAAAATAAATGAGGTCATTACATAACGGAAAGCGACAATCGTCAGATTCGAGTTTTCAAGCTGTGCGAAAATGTAAAGTTATCAGTTTTGTTGATGTATTGACGCATATCATTGACCGAGTTATGTCGCTAAGTTGGAGGTGTGATTGAAGCAGTGCGTTTAGGTAAGCTCCGAAGCTCATCGGAAATTTCCGCATACCCCATTAGTACTCATAACGTGTTCCGGTAAATGAATCCTGCTGTGATTATGGTCAGACATTAAACCATTAGACTTTTGTATTCAATGGGAAGCTTTTCGTTTAATAACATCTGGCCGCGAGTATACCCTACATGTAAAATTGGGCTCTTCAAATGCAATATTTCACCATGACACCTTTGTTATCACAAGCTTGAGTTGCACTAATTTAAAGTCACGACGGTCTTGCGTACTGCTCGCACAATTTGAGAGGGAGATGCTTTGTCACAAATCGCGAGCTCATTATTTTGATGGTCACAGCCCTACTGGAAACCTTAAACTGAGCTGGAATACTACCGATAATTTTTTGGTTGGCTGCCTTGAAGTAAACGCCGCAATTAGTTAAGGTGAAAAATCGGCAGAGCCACATGTAAGTAGACCATTACCAGTGACCACATGTCTTGCATAGCCTCCTGCATGCATTGTAACGAGGTATGAACTCCCCTGTGCTTATAAAGTACACGAAAATATACCAAATTTTGGATAGAAGGAACCGTCTGATCCAAAATATTACATGCAATATGATGGTGCCCCGTGGGCAACTGTTTTCTGTAGGCAATCGCCCATTTCCGGAATCACTGATCACGATAAGATCATCAGTGATCCAATCATGATCTGGTACCATCAGATCTCCTTGATCAATGACATATTCTCCTCCTGGCTCGTAATTTAACAGATAGACACGCACTCCGACTTTAAATAAGAGGTAATATACATCGCCAAGATTTTTTATCTGGAAAGCTGAAGGGGACAGGAAGATGATCAGTTTGGACATCGGAAGCTTAAGATCGAATTTAGAAAGGGTGGACAGTGGCCCGGGACACATCGCAATAGCTTACTGCAGGTGGGCGAAGTAACCGGCTTTTAAACATGATATGGATATGTCTCTAATCTCACATTTACTAGTGCTAGATGAATTGCAACAGCTTCTCCGACTTCAACAGTCCAACTACTTTGTACATTCGTTCGGGCAACCCCGCCGGGGTGAATACGTTAAGTACGTTCCTTATTGCATCATGACCGATGACACAAGTTTATTCCACTACTGCTCCGGGATCAGCTTAGTTGGTAATTAGAAGATGATGGAAAGCCAAAGGTGATTCACTGAATCACTGACGAGACGTAAGCAGAGGTAAGTATAAGTATGTGCAATTTCTAAAAGTACGTCATGTAGCCTATGTTTTAACTACTACATAATATGTATACGAAACTCTAAATTCCTGACAGTTTATGTTGCATACGCTCAGTTTCGTTTTGGGGCATGTCACGAGACTCCAAACTTGTTTGACCTTGAACTCATGAAATGTTGTTTCAGAAAAAACTCCTGAAGCCCGCCCGATTTTCCAATACGAGTCTCACATCGCCCCTTGATTCCTCTTGGCAAAACCCTAAAATCGTCTGTTGCGCTGATCCCTATGGACGCTGGCGTCCTTGTTCAACCGCCGCAGATCCTATTTTCAATACCTGATGGCAGTGCGCCGCTGACATACGGCTCAAATGGACAGTTTCAGGTGTCTTCCAGTGGCTCAGAAGGGCAACAAGGGGTACCACATGGTGATACAGATAGTAACGGAGAAGACACACCTGTCTCCGACGAGCCCGACGAGTCATCTGCACTGCAGGGGAGCGAAGTGTTTACAAAGGCGACACCTAGTCATCAACCTGTCCACCCACTAGAGTCATTTGTCCCGTCTTTCGAATCTACCCCGAGTCCGACCCGAGTTCCAAGTTCTCCACTGACGACAACCGCCAGTGTTAAAAAGTTGTTCTCCAACGAAGTCCCCACTTTATCACCACAGATTTCACTATCGCTATCCGGGATATCGTCAGAGACCCGGGATTTGTCTCCTTTTACATTTCGCCCCCTCTCCTCTTCAAAGTCGGTTTCCTCGTTTTCCCAAAGCAAGTCCGTGTCTGGTTCTGGCTCGTTGACGATTCCTCTTTCTTTCAATGGCGCTAGTTGTCTTGGGTCTCCATGTTCTATCTCCACAACAGAAGGTTCTTCTACAACGACTTCCGCTGCCCAACTCATCACCATTGCTCCCGCTGTTCCTGCCAAAGTTTCTGACTTTGCTGTCAAGCCCTCATCATGGTATTTTGCTGTAATATTCGGAACGATTGGTGGAGTTGCCCTCCTTATCTTCCTCATGACCTTTATCGTCGTTATTTTCAGAAAACTCAAACGACGTCGCATGGCACGAAATATCGATGTACCTTGGGCTGCCTCACCTGGCGACGAAGAACAGGGTCGGTTATTCTTTGGTTCTCGGGACTCGTCTTTCCGTAGCGTGAATACGGCGATTTATTCTGGACAGCATGAGGACTTGACCCGAGAACAGTTACGTACCAGTGTGGCCAACGAATCGGGGTATACCCTGTACAACCACCCAATCCCCGGTAGTCGTCTGTTTTCTGATGGGTCTCCTCCGCCAAAGTCGGAGAGACTATCTTTAGGACATCATCGTCCAACGAACTTGAACACTCTTCGTTTCCTTCCTTCTCATCTCATCGACGAAGAACTCGCCGATCGAGCAAATCGAAGCGATGGCGCATATACTCTCTCTGGGAGACCTGTCGGCCTACGAAAGCGCAGTCGCGGTCATTTGGATATTGAGGTTAATCCCTACATAAACCCTCCCAGTGAACCCTTAACCCCTATAAAGGACGAACGCAATCCAACATCAGCGCCGAAGCAACAACCTCTTATTGATCGTCTGCGAAACCTGGGCAATCAAGACAAAGAACAGTCGGTGTCCTGGGATCGCTTGCCGACCCCTGGAAGAGACCAAACCGTAACGGAAGACAAGGAACCATGGGCGTCATCGTTCAAAGCCAGTCTTTTCAACGCTTTCAACGGACTTTCCTCTGGCTTGAAAACACATAATACTGGAGAAAACGGCGACAGACTGACGCAGATGCCGACGAGGCATAAACCTTCCATTCGCCATAGCTACATGGAGCCTATTCCACGTAGGACATCGACGAAATCGCCAGCTTGGATCCTGCATGAAAGGCATGACGGTACTGGAACAGTTCAGTTTTTGCCGAAACTGGAAAAGCGATACAACTCCTTTCAAAGCATCCCGACACCTAATGACGAAAAGGGAGAATTCCGACGGACACGCCCTATTTATCCAAGGGCACCATTTCCACCGGCCACTGCAATGGTCCATCCTCATCATGCAAAACACAGCCCTTCTTTGAAACGAAACCCGATTTCGCGGGACGGCAGTGTTTACTCGACCTCAAGTTTTACAACATCGAAATGTGATCCTCCAGCTGTTCACCGCAGCCCTCGCGTTGTTGACCTGGACGAGGTCGTGCTCGAACCAGATTTCCTGTCTCTTCGTGGTCATTCAATCTCGTAAAAGTCGGGTGGTTTGCACAGCCTGCTACCTACCATCTAAAGGCAATCTGGTCTATACTACTATGTCTTATTCTATATTCGAGGATCTCAATCGGAAAATTAACCGAAAAAATGAGTAACCATATAAAATAAACGAGGAAATGGAGAATACACAGGCCTAAAAATGAATGAAATTCCATACCTGGTACCAAACGGATTCCGACAGTGCTAAACCAATTGCTGAAATGTCGCCGGGGTCGTCAATCGACCTTTAGGAAATAGACGAATACGAGGGTCCGAGTTCAAGAAGCAAATTCTATACTCCCGTCCGTTTGATTCCCACGTCTAACCATTTCTTCCAGGTCCAACTCTGAGGTTTCATTCAAGCGCTGACGGCGTGATGGTCGAGTGTTGAAACTGTTAAAAATAAGATTAGCAAGGGCTTCTCAGAAGCAGCTATTCTCGGGGTACTTTGCTAAAATAGCGTTCGCATATACTACAAGCAAAGTAAATCACTATAATTATACAATTAAAAGTCACTCACGCCGGGTGACGGAGAATTCCATGGCCAGATAAAGCATAGTGTGTGGGCGGACGACGTACTATCAGAACGTCGTACCAATCTTGAATGGGTGCAAACACGAGATGTATTCTTACCATAACGATAGCCATGATGGCCGCGAAACTGTCCTTTTTTATCAGACCAGTGATTCCAATATAAAAAAACTCCAGAATGTACCTCGTCATCAGCCCGGTGCCAACAAGATACTTCGCCAAACCATGAAGCACCCTTTGCAACCTAACAAAAAATCACAATGTCAGTGCTTGCAAATTCGACGTTGTGAGCCCTACATACCTGCCGCCATTTGTGCCGCTCCCTGAAGTACATCTATTCAGCATGAGGCACATTGCCGCCGCGGTGGTACAATCGACGACAGCGGTAGTTCCCAGTCCGAGATACATTATACACTGTTTGTTATTCGTTAGTTAAAGTGAAGCAACGGAGGCAGGGTGGGAGAATGTAACCTCAAGTCTGAGAGAGAAGTTGAAAGCAGAGTTGATCTTGGGTCTAAGCAAAGGGAATCACAGGTTAGCTTGCTGCACGTCAGATATGATATGCCGAACATTTGCACAAGGAAGACTGGACATGTTTCAGTCGCAGCCAATGTTATGGTTATGAGCTCACCAGTTGTTATTCCTGATTATAGTGGAGAGTTGTCAGAGTAGCAATATGTAGGAAGGGGAATCTCACCAGTGCCGAGAACCACAACGATAATCACATAAATCTGGAAGAGTTGTATGAGATTTGCTCGCTCACACCGCACTACATGGCAGACCTTGGCAGACAAGACATATAATTTGTTTCATTGTTGTCTTTCCGCGACTTCCAGAAAATCGTTGTCGAAAGGGCGAGAGAGACGGTAGTAGTATAAACTTACAAATCCATATTTGGGTCAAATAGTGACTTGGGGTCCCATTCAGTTGAACAACTCCAATTTGATACGAAATGGACACGTACCCCTGGACGAGGAGGATGAGTAACACCTAGGTAATAAATCATAACGCCACGATCATGTCAGGTTATACAAATGAGGACCATACATGCGTCACAGCGAGCGCCTGTGTTGACAGATTGTCAGAATATACGTAGGTCTGGGCCTCAGGGTAGCAATTACCTTCAAGTTCCTGAGTCTAGTATTCAAATCGATTACAATAGGCTAAGAGAAGGGATCTCACCATACAACATGGCAACCAGTACCCGAGTAACCTAGCATGTGAATGGTGTAACAATACACCAAGTTCATGCCGAATGCCAAGTTTGACATATCTAATAGGCTAGAAATGCCAAACGTCCAGCAGAAAAATTAGGGATGCATAGGGTGGACGCACCATGCCGCACCGGCCTAAATGGAAATCAGCATCAAGCAGTATCTGGTACCCAGAGACGAACTTACGACGGATATCTGACAAAAGGCATCTTGCCCCATCGTGTGGGTAAAGTATTGGTAACCTTGCCGAACCGTTATTCCAAAGAGACTTTACGATGGATCACATCAGCTGCAGGAGCGTAATATGAGGCGACAACTTGAACTTACATGGCGCTGATAGAAAATCCAAAAAACGCCGCACGATAGGTTATATAGAAATCATCTGTGGCTGATTCCACAGTGTGTGTCAAAAGAGGGCTGGAAAGTATCATGGAGACCCGTTCAACTAGCACCACTTTAAAAACTAAAAAAATGTTTGACAAGCAGTGCAAATAAGCTCTGAAACACACCATGATGGTGATCATGCAGTGCGAGGGACTCATCTGTCACTCTTGGGACCTTCGGGTATCTATCAGCCCCCATTCGAGTAATTTGACCGAGGAAAATGTAAAATATCGAGGGTACTGGTAAGGATCGAAGGACATTGTCATTTCACTCAGCAGTAAATCGGGTCATGTCATCATTTCACATCCGTCATAACACAAGAATTGAATTTGCTGGGCCACGGATTAAAAAAAACCTGCCAATACACTTGCAATGTAAATATAAGCGCCCTATCTTGCATTCGACTCAGATAGGAAGCCATCGCAGACAGAATACACCTGCTTACCCTATAAATATCCCTACTGGAATTCCGACAATTGTAACAGGTTTACACCGTGCAGTATTCCAGTGTTTCCGTTACTGCTTTCTGGTGGCTAATGCAAAACAAACAAGGGTAGTATGCAGAATCGAGGATTTGCGTCTAGTTTAGACCGCAAAGGGTTAGGAGAAAGGGTATTGGTCTTATCCCCGTGCCAGGTGGAGCAAAAAATGCTCCGGAGTGGAGAACCGAAAGGTTCGTGGTTTGAGATATATATTGACGGAGTTTGGCCTGTCCAAGACCTGTCGTTCGTTATGAAAAAAATCTGATGATGTATCGTAAGGGATCGTGCATACGGACTCTTGAAGGTGAAACTCACTTAAAGGGTCAGAAGAAAATTTCATGACCCAAAACTCCGAGGGAGCCCTACGCGCAACCGACTTTTCCATGTTGTGGTAAAGAAAGTTAGATTAGTGGAGGTTATTGATAATATGTTGCGCCCTGTTTCTGGAGAGGATTTCAAGCTGTGGGCTACAAGGTGTAAGTACGATACACCCCCCATCGGTGTCCACAACGAACTCGACGGTTGGCACTAAATGTTCCCACAATTTGTGCAAATATTTAGCGTGAGAGTCTTTCTGTCAATCATTATCGGGTAACAATAACCGGCCTTTTGAGTCTAACTGTTTAAGTATGTTCGTCTTGAGGTTCTGAAATTCTTTATTTCTATCCAGATTTCACCTGGTTCTGACTGCCTTCTCTCTTGCCTGAGAGCCAATCGACAGTAAGTGCTCAAGGCCATGCCTCAAGACGCACAGGGTGATTTTAATTAATGCATCAAAGAGAGCCTAATCTAGTCTCCAGCGAATCACGGCACTCACGATCTGTCAGAAACTAGCCAGTACTTATTTGAACAGATAGAGATTTGGGCTTGTTTCAGGTTCTCCTAGCTGGTCCCTCCTTGGTCCCTCCCACAACCCCGCCTTCGAAATCGAAAACATGTCGGCAAATTCAACTATTGTCGTTCCCAATCCATACACCCAGATGGCATGGGTGTCTCCACCAGTTCATGCTCGAGATTTGGCTATAAAACTCTATGCTGGGGCAGGCGCCGTGGCTGTACGATCCCTTTACTCTTTTCAAAGGCATTGTGTTAATTGTCTTGTTGAACTTCAGGTTCTCTTATGGGATATTCTAATTCATTTACCTCAGGACTATAAAATCCTGAGGAACTATCGAATTAACTTTATAACAGTTATATTCTTTTTTTCAAGGTTTGGAAGTCTCAAGTTATTCTATTAGGATTTTGATTGACGCCACAACTAGGCTTTCGACTATTACATTTATATTAGGTCTCACAATCGTCACCAGTTCGTGTCGTTTTCGATTCTTAATCTAAAGAACTCATTTTGAGGATCCCCTAGCCGCGCCGGTTGGCAACTGCAACCTTATTCGCTATATTGATTTCCTCTACCCCCTCACCGTTCCCTTGAGCGTATTCCCCTTTGTCCCTCGCGTCTCCGCCATCTATAACAATAACAAGTACATTTTCGCATTCTTCATGTCGACTTGGCTTGCGGTCCTCGCCACATCCATTCTGTGGCCATTCGGCGTCCAAGGCCTGAAGATCGGACCCACCGACTACTGCGCTGAAATCAGGTTGCACTCCACGGCCTCAATCGCTGCTCTTGTTCTTTTCATTCACGATTCTCTCATTTTTCTGGCGACGTCTTGGGCATTCGTGATACGCTCAGGCTCATATCCGACCAACACCCCCAAGGGGGTGTTCAAAGTCCTGGTTCTGGGGAGAAACTTGCCCGAGTTCACGAAGGCGGTTTTGCGCGACGGACAAGCGTACTACTTGTATGTATCAGCTCCTCTATACCTACAATCGATCTAAGCGTTCGTTGTGCAAAGGGCGAGTCTTTGCCTCCATGTTCTGTTCCTTTCGCAGTACTATGTTTCGTCACCATTTGCCTTCCCTTGTTCTTTCGGCAACCCCGCCCTCGTTTTGACGACCAACATGGCAGCATATGTCTATCGGAACATTCGCCTCGGATTTTACAGGGATCACACTGTGTCAACCTCGGCTTGGGACAAAGCAGTTAACCATTCAACCCCATCCAACCGGCCGCAGGAGGTGTCCATCATGCTTCCTTTCGACGAGAGCATTTCAAAACCGAGTCCAGTGCACTCCCATGACGATAAACTTACCGACGGTGATTGCCACGTTGTTGGGATCGACACTAAGGAAGTCGAGACCAAAACAAATGTTTAGTTATACTTACTGTGTCAAGTCGGAGGGAAGAATCGACTCCTCTTCCGTTGCCAAGCCTTTTGCCACCTTCTTTACGCACTCGTTTTCGTCGTTTATGTTGCCGTAGATCGGATTGTAAAGCCACTAGCGTGCATATTTATTACATAGCTATGAGTAAAGCATAGGTTACTGTGATATCGAAACAACAAACGTGCAGCCAGCTGAGTTGGTTGAGGTGAATAGGACGGGCTTCACGGAATTCGGTTGGTCCTTAGAAATCTTGACATGTTTCTTCTGGAACATCTGGTGGGCTGCTGTTAAACGAACAGATGTTTCATCGATATCAATAATATCGTTTGGGGAAATAAGTAAAATGTAGATGACCCAACAGGCCAACGAGAACCAAGGAAGTGATGAAAAGAGAACGTGTTTAAGAATTAATGTAAGTTTACTTTGGAAGGGGGACGCCTTTCTATGATACTTGAGTGAGTTCGGCATTGATCACCAGTGCATCAATCAGGTCGAAAAGGTACAGAGAGGTTGCAAATGTACCAGTTTTCTCATCAACGATCGAAACGCTAACGCATCACCATCAATGATCACCTCT
>Ga0307507_10006708_pt1 | contig 17363 bp, 21 predicted proteins | sample 7_EM_MG_FD_207223 | JGI IMG/M metagenome (GOLD analysis project Ga0307507, IMG submission 207223) | Populus trichocarpa ectomycorrhiza microbial communities from riparian zone in the Pacific Northwest, United States - 7_EM | ecosystem: Host-associated > Plants > Roots > Unclassified | place...
TGGTAGCATTAGGAAACTGTTATTTTTTATTTCTACTTCTATCTATTTGAAAATTGTGTTTTTATCTTTTTTTTTGTCCGGTTAATACTCTTGTTCATTGGGGTGGACCCGTTGCCGTGGAGGGTACAAAAACTTTTCAGACACGACTGTACCCATAGAAACAGTTCCTCTAAGTGATAATAGCAGTGATGAGTACGAAGATTCTCGTGGATTGGTTTCCACTGAATCCAACAATGAGCCAGACGCGGAAGACGATGATATTCCGGATGCTACTGGAGCAGGGTTGCATTACAGGTCACTAACAGCCGACAAACAAACGACGAATCGGGTTTCAACTGTGCGACTTTTGACTACCGGCATATCACCAAAGGCAGCACTGGCTAGGCAGAGGCCAGCAGCTCGTGAACGTATAATCTTCGGTAGAGTGTATACTCTGCCAGTGCTCCCGTCATCCAGTGTAGTCCAATATTCATCCCCACTGGCAACTTAGAGTGCCACTACGTCAGGAGTTAGAAGTTCAACTCCAGCCGGCGGTTCAAGTATACCACACTCTGAGGATATCTGGCCAGGTACCCAGTCACGGCGAAATACAGCAAGCGGAGTAGAGGCAGCTGTACTAACGCTAGCCAAAGCTCTCATTCTCTGGTACACTCTGTTTGTTGACCCACTCCCAGGCCCAACTACTTGGACATCTGAGGTACACAGTGCTTGACTCAAGGTGCTTGATTCTATAGCTGATGCAGAAAATTTGGCAGTGTCGGAGGAAAACATAAAAATAGTAAGTGGACACAGATACACAGGGATGACGCCCCCCTGAAGCTGTGTCTAGTAGTAATTCTGAAAGATACGCAATAGACAGTCCGCGGTAAGATCCCAGTTTGTTTCCTACTTTAAAGATCAGATCTGAAAATTGTACGATCTCCCAGAAGATCCCACGGCTGTTGCGCACAGGGTTGACTACCTGCTGGAAAAAAATAGATTTATGTGCTCCCCAAACCGATATGAGGTTGGTGGGCCCTAGTTGGACAACTTTCTTCCAATAACTAAAAACAATTACATTCGGCCCAGAAATTGACATTTTGATTTGGGGCGCCCTAGATTCCCCAGGCCATATGGGATAAGTACTTCAGCGAGAGAGAAATGCATGGGATTGTCGCACCTGATTTTCTTGGGTGTATCAACTGCACGATCATTTGCTTAATATGTGCAATGCTCTGTCATACCCTACAAGCATGGCAAACAGGAGTATATAAGGAATCAGGCGAGTTCAAGCATGACGTGGTAAGAGGTCAGCCAGAACCCAAACTTACCTTGTATTCTCCAGGACACTAACATGATCCGAGCCACTAAACATCTTTTTGCCCAGCAAACTCAGATGTGGGCTGATTGCCCACACTGGGTAGAGGCAATAATTGTGGACAAGATTCGTGGAACCATCCGGGCGAAGATGGAGAAGGAGCACGGCGTGCAACAAGATCGCTGTAAAGGGTATACCGACGAATGGGCAGCAGTAGCAGCTGACCTCCAGAGTTAGGCATCCAGCCAGACCATACAATGACCACCCTACCACAGTCAAACTCTCGGCGATTGGGTTGTGGTAGCCGCCGAGCTGTAGAGTCAATTATCCATTCAGGCTACAGAACGGCCAGCCTACCGAATTCAAACTCCGAACAGCCGGCGCATTGGGATCCCATTGGTCCAGCAGTATAGTCAAAATGATTCGCAGGACACTAACGTGTCTTTTGATTTCCTCCAGACTTCAGCTGCTCGGGTATTCGGATTTCTCGATTCTTCTCCACCAAGCGCAGATGGTTCACCGAAGGTGACCATGAAACTATCGTTGGACAGGTCTGTGAGTCCTACTCCCTCGCGACGCCTCTCCCTCAGCCTTGATGGAATAGAGCCAGGACAAGAGACTACAATTGATAGTAAGTGGCAGGATGTGGAAGAGGGGCACAATTGGAGCATGGGTGAAGGCAATTAAGAATTGATGTCATCAGGAAAATGTCGGAGCATGGTCCAGGGTGGTCCTGAACACTCCTGGTCAACCAAGGGGGGTTGTGGTCCCCGTGGTCCACCTGGTCCACTCCGATCCATTCTGATCCACACTTTTTGAAATTTTACCGAAAATGTAGACCAGGGCGGATCAGGGTGGACCAGCAGGACCAGGGGGACCATAACCCCCCTGGGTGGACCAGGACTGGTTTTTACATTTTGCTGATGGTGTCGAATATTTCGTCTATATGTCAGGTAGCTTAATTAATTCATACTATTTGTTTGACACCGATATGTTGATATGAGAACGTCATGCAAAATCTGGGCGTTCAGAGTAGTAGAATCAATAAAAGGGAGACGCCACAGGGGTGTCTGGGCGATCTTATAGTAAACCTCATAGGGTGACGTCGAAAGGAAGATGATAGAGCATGCGCAAGATCGGGATAGTTTCCCACGTGCCAGTGTCCCGGAGGCATCATGATGCCATCTAGATATCCCCTTGAAGCGTCCAGATAGAATGGAAAAAGTCAAGCTACGATCAGGACACACAGCAGGTCGAGAGGGTGAAATCAGGATAATGGTGGACCAGCAGAGAGTGTCTGGAGGTAGAAGCCACCAGAAGCAGATACCAGGACGAGAGTGCTCAGGATCATGGGATCCTAATGTGAGGTGTCGGAACCAGTGAAGCCCAGGCGCGGAAGATAAAGATGGGATGTCAGAACAGAAGACGCCAGGATCAGTGGTGATCAGAATCGAGCGGCGGATCATCAGGCATCGCCCTAGTGCAGCAACCGAGAATCAGAGGTGTTCAGGACACAAGAGCAGAGCACCAGGTGCAGTCAGGGTGCAGAGAACATAGAGTCCATGTCAGGATCGCGTCAGGGCGCGCCACGGCAGGTGACGCAAAATCCAGATGCAACGTTGGATCGACATTCCGTCCTGATTCACGAGTAACCTTATGTGCGCTCAGTGCGCCAGACGAATGGGGCGCCCCTGATGCAGAGTATTATTTTTGCTGATACCTGCTGATGGCTTTGCTTTTGGGCAGCTTTCTCTACGGGTTTCACCATTTCTCCTTTGTCCTCTTCTCCATACTGTGTTTCGCTGCCCTCTCTTAACACTTTACATAGTCAATAACCCCTTTCTCTCGTCCCTGGGTCAGTCACCGTTCCGGGTTATTGTTGAAGCAGTGGCCCTGGTAGCTCGGCACACTAGTATCGTACCACCTCCTTGGATCACCTTTCGGTATATTCAGTATCGTCAAAGAATCATGATCTCACTCCCCCTCCTCCTTCTCTCGTGCTTCTTGGTATTGGGTCTAACTGCCCTCTACTCCCTACTCCGGTTTCCTCCACTAGCACCATTACTATCTTCGCTCTTTCACCCACAACTCCCGCCATGCTCCCCACTAGCCCCTGTTCCCTTCTGATGGTCTGGAGTTGGGATCTGGCATTGCCGTGTGCGTGCTCGTGACACTCTCTACTTCTAAGAGGCCTCATGCTGCCATCTCTGTCCCTCGCGGTACATGCATCCCTGCAGGTTCAGTTTCCAGTCAGTCTACAGTGTTCTCTCTCGCCTGCCACACACTTACTCAGTGCTGGCTCAGTGACCATCTCTGACTGGGAGTTGCTTCAGCCCTCGCTACTAGTCTATATAGCCCCAACTATATGTCCCTTGTGTTGAGCTCATATCACTTGATATATCCCGTATTTGGTTTTGGGGTTTTTTTCTTCTGCATTGGGCTTGATGTTTCCTTGTTTTCCAAGTTGTTTCTTCACTCTTAGTTGGGGTTTCCTCTTATGGGCTGCAGGTCTATGGAGGTTCTTGCTTCAATTTTTTCCGTTTTTTTCGTTTCTCTTGTAGTTTCTACCCATAGTACCGTGTGTCTACCTATACATGAGTTCTCAGGGGGTATTGAGTAGGGTCAGAGGGTTTTAGCGAGAAGGGCTGGAGATTGACTGTTGTTGGAGGTTTTGTCTACATAGCTGGCACTTGCCGGACATGTACCTAGCACCTCGCCCTTCGGCCATCAGCACTGAACAATATTAAACAGAAAAAGAAAACGAAAAAGGGCCTCGGAGTTGGGTGCTTCACGTAACCACCTAAGTGCTTTCCTATCTATTAGTTTTGCAATACTACTTCTTTAAACATTAAAACTTGGGCACTTAAGAGAAAGGAATATTGGCTGTCTCTCATGATATCTCAGATCGGTATTATACTGGGACAACGTAGGCATTGGCCCAAGAGCGATCAAAAGAGATAGTTGGTACTGTTAGGTGGTAGCTATATTGTAAGAACCTGCGAACATGCTAAGGCCGATCGCTTAAGTATTGGAGATGGCGTCTAGGGAGAAGAATTGAGTTTTCAGGTACAAGTGTAAAGTGATAAAATGACAGAAGAACCAGTCGGACGGCGGCCGCTACATAAATGGTGTTACAAGATAGGTTATCTTGCCTTGGTATTTTGATGAGGGGATTCAACCACTGCGACAACGTATGATAACGTACTGTCGCAACGTCAGAGCTGCTGGAGAGTGTTGCATATGACTTTAAGAGGTTATGTATGTGTAGGAAGGGTAACTTGACCCTTTTTTCCTTTCAGAGCTGGTCCTTCCAACAGTTATCTGCTGCAAGTATCGCTCGAAGAAGGATTGCAAAACCATTCAGGAACTTGGGGTGGAATGGCTGGAAAGAAACTTTGAACCATTGACCGTACTCGAGTAGAGCAGTAAGTATTGCGATTGTACTATTTAATTATTGACTAATCTACTTGTCTATCTGCCCGGTAGTAGAAAGCTTGTTCTACTCAGATTATAAGCTAATAAGATGTATTTTAATAGAGCACGAGGAAAATATCGGCTACTCTTACTCAACGGTCACACTTCGCATCTAACCTGGGAACTTTTGGCCTTTTGCCTCTCCCTCCTAGTAATCCCGTTTTGTTTCCCCTCATACACAACACACCTCCAACCGCCCCTCGATGTGGAGTTGTTTGGCCCACTGCACCACTACTATAGTGCTGAACTGGATGAATGGATAGCTAAAAGGGCGGAAGGAATGAATATCGGGGAATTCTACAGTAATATATCATGAAGGTTGGGTCAAGAGGAACTTTATTAATTAATTAACTTAGTGGATATTGCTACCGGCACGGAAATGTTCATATATTGAGGAAAATGTCCTACGGGCATGGGAAGTGACTGGCATACAGCCCTTGAATCCAAGATGTGTCTTGGATGCCCGAAGCGAGACAAGGCACTCACGCACCAAGGAAACTCCAACCCAAATTCTTACTACCCCACAAACCTTGCGCAATACCTGCCTGTTAGCTGGACGGGGAGTTAAAATAGTGAAAAGAGACGCCACTCTAGTGTGAGAATTACGAAGCATTATAGACTCTTTGTCAAAGGGTCTTCAGCAAATGATTATTGAGAAGTAAATTGAACAAGAAACTTATTAGCAGTTTTGAGAAAAGGTTCTCAAACATCAAGGCTGAAGCCTGGGGACCGGCGGCGTCTTGCCAAAGTCCTTGTTATTGATACTGAGAAAGTATTACAACTACGCAAGGCAAGAGAGACAGCTGATGCCATAAAGGCAGCCAAAGCAGCTGGCAAGCAGAGAGGACAAAAAAAAGAGTACTACAGATGGTATGGAACGGCCAACTACTCCAACAAAAAAAAAAAAGTTGTTATGATTAAGAAGGATGGGGAGGTTTATTCTACGGGATCTTCTATAAAGGCATTAGAGTAGAAGGATGGTTGGTATTGTGAGGATGAGGGTAATTTGGAAGGGGATATGCAGGGTTTTAATGGGATTGCGATAAAGGATGAGGATAGTGAAGAAATTAGAAGAGCATCGAGGATTGCTGAAATGATGGCAAGCTTTAATAGAGTTTTTGAGGAGCATGGAAGATTATTTCATCCTCAGGTGGCTAAATAAACGTTGGTCATTTGCTGTGGTCGGTAACCCCGTCATGGGCAGTTACACCATAAATTACGTTAAACTTGAATACCAAATGGTGAATTAGCATGTGGTCAACTATTGTAGAGTGTAGAACTAAAATTAAAATAGAGTAGTGATTGCTTCACTGCTAGTATTATATGCCCAAAAACAGTGTGCCAGGTAGTTAACAGTGCAGTGGGTAGTAAAAGGTAGACCAACAGCAAATCATCAATGCTGAGTAGAAAACTCTAAAGTATGTAGAAGATATCATAGAATTAAATTAAAAATACTAGGGCTGTTCCTCACCTATAAACGGCCTGTAGATAGGCACCAGCACAGCGAAAAGCCAACAGTGGAGTTAATAGTCTTTTGCCAATAATTAACTATTAGGCATAATGTGAAAATAAATAAATAAGAGAGACTTACTGTTATAATATCGATTTATTACTTTGCACTCACTCCGCTATCACAGAGGGCTAGATTTCACGAATTTCGTACATGACAACAGAGCATCCAGGACAACAGGTGAGGTTTTAAGGTATGGGAATTTGGAATACGGTACATAGAAATTCATACGGAGTGGCAAGGTGTCCGGATAATCGAGATCCGGGATAGTGGGGGGTGAGAGTATATATTTCCGTCTCCCTTCAAGAACAGCTGTCACCTTATTAAATTTTGGTATAATTTCTTCCAAAACCTTGCAACAACGAACAAAAAATTCCGAATTTTTAACCTTTGCTATAGGAAGGTGCAATCTCGTCTACATTATAATATTGGTAGAGAGGTAGGGAGTGAAGCCCGTGAATGTTTGAAATGTAAGAAGGGTATTGAAGAGTAAGAAAAATACAATAACATGGTCCACTGCACTTTGGCAAGGTATGATGACAAATCTGAAACCAACGTATCACGAACACTTTTGTCTAGTGGCTGTATATACAAGAAATAAAAGATTTAGAATAAGGAAAGAAGCCTTGAAGGCAGGGTTTGCTGCACTAGAAAGCTCGTGTTGAGAGCTTTCAGAATCAGGGCTCAGATCTAGGATCAAACACCAAACTATGGTTGAAATCACTCAGGGCATAAGGAATCATATAAGCTGTAAACAGCAGTATCAGTACTTACCATAGCCCAATTGGGAATCGTATATGGGCACCCTTTACGGGGTCGGAAGACTGGGGGCGAGGGCTTTCAGAACTAGGTCCCCGACAATGGATCGAACACTAAGTCATGGAAGAAATTGGCATGGAAGTCTGTGCTCCCAAGGGAGGGTCTGTTCTGAGTGACTATCATACCATACCCCAGACTGTTGTCGGCTTAGGATATCGGGCGGAAGCTGAGTATTCTTTCAAGAGCCGGGGTCCCGGCACCCCATCCAGCCCAACTACCCTACTCTAGCACCTAGCAACTATCGGCTCTAAAATTCAAACTTCTGGAGATGCAAGGTTGAGTCCGCTCCGTTCTTCCGATTTCCTAGCGCAGCAGTGAGACAGACTACTATCTAGAAGGTGTATCCTTACGGGTGTGCTTTACCATGGAACTGATAATTTATACATTCTCGAATAATAATCCTTTCAATGATCGAATGACGGGGTGCTTTCTGCAGCGAAAAGTACACCGCCTTATATTGTCGATCGAACCACATTTGGTAGTTCTGTAGACCTATGAAAAGTTTGTATAATCCCACCTCAAGGAGCCTCCCAGAGATCCGGACCACTGCTCTAGATACCGGTACTGGTGCAAAAACACAGGATGCTCTAAAAATCGACAGCCACTTCACGATGTGGACGGGCCACCAGCGCCGCCCCCTCCCAATTGTCGTCTCATCTCTAGAGCTGTCTTGTACGGCGGGGCCGTAGGAGGCTGTACCGGATCCTTGCTCTTCCACTTCTGTCCAAACTCATCTACCTCTGGTAGGGCGTAGGTAGCGTCCGAATCGAACTCACTCAAGTCTCCGCAAGCGATGAAAGGTACGATATACCTTGCCTCCTGGGTATCATGGCCGCCATCCTCGTCACCCTCCACTTCCCTCAATTCGATTTCCCTGACACCATCGACCAAGTGCTCCTCCTCTTTGTCGCTCCTATTCGGCTTCTCCAGAAACTTCATTCCCAGCCCCAGCGGTGCTTCTAGGGAAGCCTTGAACCCCGCGGGCGGTGAGTACCCCTCGCAAACCACAAAAGCCTCAATGCTACTCCCCCTCGAACTGCGCGGCTTCGCGCAAGTGACACGATTAAAAAGGCATCTTAGCTGAGCGAACACAACGGCTACATCCCTCCCTCTGAATATTTTAGCTACGAACCCCCCGCCGGGCTTGAGCACGCAGGTCGCTAGGTTCAGTGCGGCGAGGAGTAGTTGCGACTGGATATATTCATCCAGATCGTGCAGTCCAGTGACGTCAGGTGCTCCGTCAGACACGACTAAATCCGCAGGCTTATTCCCCAGATGCTGGAGTAAGAGCGGGAGTGTGGACGGGTGGGTAATGTCTGCTTGCAGGGTCGTCACGCCCGGTAGGGGTGTCATGGGTTGTAAATCTAGTGATACGATGGTGGACGTTGGCGGCAGTGTGCGTGAGAGGACTTGGGACCATGAGCCGGGAGCTGCACACAAGTCCACTACTCTTGTTACGTCTGCAAAAAGATTGAATTGTGAGTTTAGCTGTAGGAGCTTGAATGCAGAGCGGGCTCGCCATCCTATCAAATCCGTTAGTCAGTGCTTGGGTATCCAAAGTATTAGGGTTTAGAAAATTATGCCTTGCTCTTTGGCGAGCCTGTAGTAAGAATCTCGTTTATCCTTGCTTGATTTGCCCATTGTAGTCTGTGGTTGAGTTGTAGTTTGCGTACGTAGTCGTCGATTGGACTCTTTTGATTTGGAATGTCTGGACGCCAAGACGTGGGGCTACTCCAAATCCATTATGATAGCTTAATTTTCCTACAGAATAAAGCGCTGAGAGCTCACCAATGGTAGTCCTAAACCCTAGCTCTCATAGGCCAGCGAAATTACGGTTAAAAGGCTCGGGACATTACCGCGATGTAGGGGTTCGCTCTAACAAGATACAGTTAACTCTCATAATATTATCATACCCAGCATTGAGGGTTCTCCGTGCAAGTACAGAGGAACTACACCAGGAGTTTGGCGGGCTCCCTTTCCTCGTAACAACAATTAACGCTTAATGGTCCTCACCCAATTGAGATTTTGAGGTCTCCGCTTCGCACGCGCACTTCTTCTGGCAACCGGTAGTCATACGGTACTTAGAAGGGGCGTATTGGTATTTGTGCTGCCAAAGCACAGATTGCTTCAACTAGCTCTCCCTCCAACCCTTAAAAATCATACAAGTACCAATTGTTACCACAATAATTTTATGATCATAGTTTAAGTGTACTATAAATTAGAATATTTTAATATGATTTGAATAGGATATAATATATAAGTAATATTTGTTAAGTTGTATCGGTACCTCTGATTTTGTGAGAGAGCTTGATACTAGACATACTGGTATTTAAAAGTCATCCGCAGTATATATCTCAATTAACTTGTAGCTACTTCCGCAGGTATCAACTATAACTGTGTGATGCTGATAAGATTTTTCTTAATATAAAAAAAAATAGGGGGAAGGTAGATCCTCACAGATATCCTATTCAGATTCAATTATTGAGAATAGTTGATAAATACCCATAATGTAAGAGACTTTTAGCTGGAGAGGAGATGGCAAAGTGTCAAGATGTTCCACATAGATCTTAGTGAACAGTACTGTACCTTCTAGGGTTAGTTCAAAATAACGGTTTCAGTCTAGACTGAAACCACTCCATACTAACCCCAGACGCGGCCCAATCGGCGTGACACGGTTTACCCCCCTCAAGTGAGACCGCAGCGCGAGAACCTTCAGTTTTTGGCAAACCTGTCACGCGCTTCTCATTATCCCCCCAGACACCTCAGAAACGTCACGCTCGCTCATCGGGTCGAAAACACTCAAAACTCCCCCCATTACAACTATTTTCCTAGGTCGCTCGTCTATGCTTGTTTCTCTATATTCATAGAGAGGGCCTGATCTCCTCTCCATTTCCAGAAGGGATAAAAATATTAAAAAACGTTTCTCAATTCAGCGTTGTCTTTCTTTTCTGCCGCGTTAGACTTCTACTCGTTTGCTCTGTGGTTAAAGCTGTTGGTTAATTTTGCTCTTTTTTTCTTTTCCTTTCCTCAGCTTTAATCTTCCCATCTTTCCTGCCATTCGCCTGCCGACTGTTTTTCATTTCTTTTTTTCAACAATCGAGCAACCTTCTCCCAGCTCATACTTAATTTTATCGCCCCTCATGACAAGTCTTCAACAACCAATGGGCCCTGCGCTCCCTGAAAAAATGAGCCAGCCAGAGAAGCGGCCTCGTGGAAGACCTCCAACATTTACCGAAGAGGAGCGGCTTCAACGCAAACGGGACTTGGCTCGCATACGCCAAGCACGCAAGAGGGAGCGGGATAGAGTTAGGAGATGGAGCACGGGACAAGATAATGAAGAGATGGGATCGCAAGGAATTAGTTCTCCGCCAGATAATTCTGCTGATGGCACAGATACGAACAGCCTTTCTCAGAAAACCGATCAAAGTGCTTGGGGACTGGAGAAGGCTGTTGGTTTTCAGGTCCAGGTTAGAAGGACAAGGGATAATTCACCTTCTGATCAGGAATATCCTGCTCCTGGTGACGAAGGCATCATATCGAGGGAACACAATCTACCCTCTAGACCAGCCGGACAACCATCACCCCAACCGCCCGCACTCCCCCTGCCATTAATACCGAACGATTCGATGGTTTGTGACGAGCCAGAAAGTTATGATCGAAGTCATGAGAGCCTAGCCACTTGGCATAAGATCCACAGCATTTCGAAGGCATTGGAGGCTTCTCAAAGTAGTCGGGTCATGCGAAATCAGTTAGCCGGCTTGCTATATACGAACGAATTAGTTTCCCTCATCCAGAGTTGGGAGGAAGCAGGGTTTATGGCTCGAGGGAGGGCCTCTCTACCGCCACCATCAACAGCCCAGCAACAAATCGGAATACCTACTCCTCTGCCTAGCACATCATCTCGTGAGAGTGTGTTCCCTGGTGGTAGTAATGGTCGGCCGGAAGAGTCAGAGGACGAGCTTATGGAAAGAATATTAGACAACTTGAGCGGAAGAATGCAAGCGCTCAAGCGCCGGAAGGGCCTAAAATCCGAGGTGGATGAGCTCCGGAAGGCCTTGGCGGATAAGGAAGCGAAGTTAAAAGAATGCAATGCGATACTAGAAGCCGAAAGAGCCGTATGGCACAATTTCCAGAACATGCAGGTTTAGAACCAAACAGCATTGTTTTTTTTGTTTTTTGTTTTTTTCCTTTTCCTTTTCCTTGCATTTCCCTCGCTCTCTTCCATCACGGGGAAGAGGAGGCAGCACCGGAGTTAATCCTAGTTTTCATTTTCCTTTTCAGTGTTATATTTTGTGCATTACTATCGGTATCTTTGTTTATTTTGCGATGGTGTTGGGGTCGATTTATTAGTTGGCGTTCATGGGAAGTGGTGAAGATAGTTGAACGGAATAGTGGCGGGGTGGGTCTCTTCCGTATCTCTAATCTTGCTCTTGAGCTTGGGTTAATGTCGTCTCTCTAGTATGAGAAGAAAGGGAATCATAGATATAATATGATATTAGTTACGGAATTAAAAAAAGACATGAAGCTACGATATCATAATACTATCATACCATAATATTATTATGAGATTGGTATTCCCAACCCTAATTTAGACAGTCCCCAAAGCCACTCACAACAAGGCAGCTATTCGTGTAGATTCTCTAACTCGTTACTTGCGTCACCACACGGCACTCGTCTAACTCTTTACCCCTAGCTCAAAGATGGTATTTTCGTGAAGTCCTGGTAAGCTACCATAGCCCCGAGTTTCTGGCAAAGAGTTTTGTTTTTCGAACTTCTTCCTTACCCTGCTTTTACCTTTCGTTGGCGTTCAGGGCTGTAGTCCAGATCTTTTCCCGATTCTTCTCCCTCAGCACCCTCTATTTCGTCATAACCACCTGTGATACCGTTTGTTTTCACCCGCCTTATTAGGGCCCCTCACAAGCTACTGCCACCTTTTCACTCCTTTATCTCTTAGTCTTCCTCTCACCGCCTTTCCTCCCCTCTTTCTACTGCACTACCCTCCGCCCCTACCTGAATCCTACGCTCACCCCCAAAACCATCAATACCACCTCCTATTACCAATCCCTCCTCCCAGTGAAGGTGATTCAATACCTTTATTCCCTCCCACTACACATAAATAGAACAGAAACAGTGCCGCTAGGTTGTCAATAGACGTTTCAACTTTCTTCCAAACGCAATTCCACCCCTTTCGAGCAACAATACCAATATGCCACCATTCGAGTCAATAATTCGCACTGGCCCATCTATGTTCCTATTGATATGCTTCTCGGGAGGTTATAGGTGGTAAGAATAAGGGAAAGAAAAATCCATGGCCTATCCCCCTTCTCCTCTATTCCTTTACACGAAATACTAGCTTAAAGATCCACTACTCCTCCCCTCCTTGGATCCTAACAAGATAGTAGGGACACTATGGTATCCACAGCCATATGAAGTCATCATGTATCACTCGAACTCCAACTGATGACCGTTTTTTTTTTAATTGAGCAAGAACGGAAGCCACCATCCATCCTACCCTTTAGTGAGGTGTAGGGGTGCATGAGTATATATGGGGGCTTCCTCTTAAATTCCCCTAGGAGCAATTTTGAAAAATCTAATAGAGATACATTACTGGCACGTATGTAAAATGTGAGAGAACCTCTATAATTCTAGGGGAAAAAAGTAGGTTAGGTGGTATCAAAGACGAGGATCGGTATTCCAAAATTTTAGATTTAGTTACCGGTATTTGCATCTTCATATAAGATTAAGTTAATCCTGTGAGAAAAGGTTCAACACACTCATAGTTACATCTTACTATACTCCTATCAAGAATCTTTACAAGTTACTAATCGTCTTATGACAACTTCTTTGACTGACTAGGGTAAATGGCCTTATATCTTTTGCCTTCCTTGTCAAAGCAATTCATAATATGCTGGGTGGGTAGCTGACTTTGAAATACTGAGCTCATCAGCAATTTCTCAATATGTTTTCCTTTTTGCATACTTTTTTCTCACCTTCCACTTCTCTTCAATGCTCAAATACCTTAAACCTGGCTCTTTCCTCTGATGCATGCACGGTCACTGATGCTATCTAAAGTTTACGTTGTCGTTGAACATGCTTTTGCACTCAGTTCCGCCAAGCCTTTTGTCACTATGATACTTTTTTTCAGGGACAACCTATTCAATACCAACGACTCTCAGACATTCCCTCGCGAATACCATCCAAGTTTCAACTTTAATGTCTCACCCCCAATACAGTAATAAATGATAACAGCAGCTGAATCTCCAAAATTACTCAGTCAAAAAATTTGAAAAATTAATGAAAAATTACAAAAAGCAAACTAGAAACACTCCCAAAATCACTCATTTTTTAAGGTTTTTAGAGAGTAATTATTCAGATAACCTGTGTTGCTTAAAATTCGTTGGCAAATATCCATTTTAGGAAACTCACAGGGGTTTTTCCTGCCAAGAACACCCCCAGAAACCAACTTTTAAACAAATTGTGCTTCATATTTCTCCAAGAAAATTTTTTAAAATATCAATAAATATGCCTAATTCCAGTTTACTTTCTAGAACTATTTAATTATTATTTTAATTTTTTTATGGCAGTGTTTTCTTCCTTGGGGGATGAGTCTGGTTTTCTTTTGGCAAAAGGTGAAACTTAACTTTGGCTGGCATAAAAAAACATTGATGGTATTTTGTGGGGAGGGCCCGGGCTTCGCTGGTATTCTGTAGGTTTTCTCCTTTTTTTCATTCTATCCTGCTTAGCCGGTAATGGAACACCTAATGATACCACAAAATCTTGGCAGCTCTAATTGTCGACAACCCCGAAACCTCCGGCCCAGTTCACCCAACTTCCCATCCAGCCTACACCGATCCATCCCGGGGAGCATTCCACAACCACCCCATCTGCAATCCATCGACCTACATCCATACCCAAAGCTATAACTCACCTACCGCCTATCCAGCAGTTTCCACACCATGAACCATCTCCCAGAAGCATGGGGCAGAGTACGCTTCAATCAATCAAACCCCCACCATCATTTTTCAAAAACTGACCAGTTTTTATCTTTTCTTTTTATCAATGCTTAGCCCAGAAACGACGTCTACGGTGCATACGATGCCTCCCATTTGCAATCCTCTATGCCAAACCAGCATACCCAGTCTCCGATCGTTACTGGTACCAGTGTTGTTGCGCTGAAGTTTAATGGAGGGGTTGTTATTGCTGCTGATAATCTTGGTATTCCTCCCCCACTACTCCTATCTGCTTGCTCGTATTTCTCAATCTTAACGATGGTAATGATGATGGCTATAGCTTCCTACGGTTCCCTCGCCCGCTTTACCGACATCGAGCGTCTGAAGCAGGTTGGGACTCACACTATTGTCGGTGCCGGCGGCGATATCTCGGATATGCAGTACTTACACGAAAAGTTGCTGGATCCCTTGATCATTAAGGAGGAGTACCAGAACGATGGGCATCATCTTCGTGCCTCGCACATTTACAGGTACCTTAGCAAGGTGCTGTACCAGCGTCGTTCCAAGTTCAATCCCCTGTGGAATACCCTACTGGTTGCTGGGTGGGATGATGGCAAACCGTGAGTTTATCAATCACTATAGAAGCAAGGCAGTAAAGTGGCTAACTCTCGGTGTAGGTTCCTGGCTTCAGCGGATCTTCTAGGAACTACTTTCTCCGCCCCCGCTCTATCTACTGGATTTGGTGCGCATCTCGCCGTCCCCCTACTCCGCCGTGTTTGCCCCGACGAAGCTGCTGTTGAGAGCATCACCCGTGAACAAGCGGTTGCCACCGTCGAGGAGTGTATGAAGGTGCTCTTCTACCGCGATGCTCGAAGTTTGAGCAAATACTCTTTGGCCATAATCACCGGAGAGGGTGTGGAGAGTGCTGAGGGCGAAACGAAGGAGAGGGTCAATATCCAATGGAAGAAGGATATTGAACTTCAAAACCAGAGCTGGAAATTTGCAGAGGGCATTAGGGGGTATGGCGCACAGGTTGTCTAGGTGTATGGATTGACCTTGAGGGGTGTTGTCAATGAACACGTGGGGCACACATGATCCACCTCTCGCATACAAAACATGGATGGTGAATGTTTTATTTTTGCGAACATTTGTGACTAGAACCAAATACCTTTTGAATCATGACACCATTTTATTGTGACCCTAAGAGCTCTAACAGTCCCGAAAACCCCATACTCGAAAGCATTACCCCAATTACCCCATCCCGCCCATCACCCCATCAGCCATCGACAACCATTACTTTTCCCCCCCCTCCTCCTCCTCCTCCTCCCCCTCCCCCTTTCCCAAACCCTCCTCCTGCCCCTTCAACAACGTATACACTGGAGCCCTCAAAGCTTCCCTCCCCTTCAAAAACTCCAACTCCAGAATGAAAACATACTCCACGAGCACCCCACCCGACAACTCGACCAACTCCCCAGCAGCCTTCGCACTTCCTCCGGTGGCGATAATATCATCAACAACCAGCACTCTCTGCCCTGGCTTAATCGCGCCCACTTGCATCTCGAACCAATCCGTGCCGTACTCCTTCTCGTACGCCGCGCGCACACACTCCCCCGGCAGCTTCCCGGCCTTGCGCACGGGCACAAAGCCAGCACCCAACTTGAGCGCCAGCGAAGGGCCGAAGAGAAAGCCCCGCGCCTCGAGCCCTACGACGACATCCACGCCCGCGAACGGTGGTGTTAGTGTCGGTGGGTGGGCGGATTGGATGTGCAGTTCTAAGGCTTGCAGTAGCGTTGCGTGGAGAGTCGGGGAGGCGAAGATTGGGAGGATGTCTTCAAAGAGGATGCCCGGTTTTGGGAAGTCGGGGCGCTGGCGGAGGGAGGCGCGGAGGTGGGATTTGAGGTTGGGGAGGTCGGTTTGGTCAAGCATTTGGGGTTCTTTTTTTTTCTTTTTTTTTCTTTTTTTTCCCAATTCGGTTTGGATCTCTGGGTTGGAGATTTTAGGTTGGTTTGCGGTTGCGGTTGTGGTTGCAGTTGTAGCTGTGGTTGCGGTTAGGGAGGGAAGGAGGGAGGAAGAGGAAGTAGGAAGGGAGGAAGAGGAAGTAGGAAGGGAGGAAGAGGAAGTAGGAAGGGAAAAAGTTTGCAGGAGAATTCAAGACTTAAATACTCAATAGGTAACTTAGCACCGTAGGGGGACAGCGAACGGGAGGAGTGCATCGAAACCCTTCCCAAAGCTGATGCTTTGCCACCAGATTTTTGGTGTATCGTTCGCGGTCACTTTCTGCCCGCTGCTCCCCCTACCATGTGTTAGCATGATAGGTGTGATAAAGGCGAACAAACTTAGCCCGCTATCCTAAAGGACGCATAGAAAGGAAGAGAAAAAAAAGAGGAAACCCCTACACCACCACCGTAAGAAGACATAGACGAAAACACGTGAAGAATATCATATCTCGGAATGGAGGTAGAGGCTTATCGTTTATCATGCAGTCGTTACCAAATGGTCAGGCGGGAAGTATATGAGACCGGTAATTAAGAGCAGGAAAAACTCCCCCCTTGCAGCAACTGCTACGATACTCCCCCCCACTCCAAAAAAAAAATAAAAAAACACACGGGAAAGAGGGAAATTTTCTTTTTAACTCTATTATTGATTTGCTTCCTTTCCACTTGGTATTATACGGTACAATCACATCTTATTTTTCCTAGATTTCACTGCACCGAATCCTTCATTCTTTCTAACGACTTTTTTTCAATATTAATCAAAGATGCGCAGTATTAATGGATAAAAATACATCTCAGTTTCCCGGGTTCTGGTTCTTTTGTTTTTTCCTAGATCGGATGGAAATTTAAAAAGTAAAGTCCCTAACCCCTGACCGCATATAGGATATTCTGTATCCCGGATTTTCACCTTATTCTTGCCTAAAACCCACCATCGCAGCCGTGCAACGGCGGGAGAGGTATTACAAGTATATTGTTCCTTAACAAAGTTAACCGTACACTCGTGTAACAAAAGTCCTGGCGCCCGAGTTAATTTTTTAGAGAAAACCTTTCAAATACCATGGAAAACAGGGGGGGTACCTTTACAATTCCATTCTTGGCCGAGACATACCATCCAAAAGGTTTCACATTGCAACAAAAACAAACCATTCCCAGAGTGTCAGCAGCTTCTTTAATTTTTAAATAACCCAAATAATTTTTGAAAAAGTTGAAAAAATTAAAAGAAAATAACCCAAAGCCTCTAGATATTTTCCAATTTTTTCCACAATTTTTAACAATAAGTTGAGACCTAGGGTGAGGTTTTTAGTGATTTTATTGGTTTT
>Ga0307507_10006709_pt1 | contig 17362 bp, 11 predicted proteins | sample 7_EM_MG_FD_207223 | JGI IMG/M metagenome (GOLD analysis project Ga0307507, IMG submission 207223) | Populus trichocarpa ectomycorrhiza microbial communities from riparian zone in the Pacific Northwest, United States - 7_EM | ecosystem: Host-associated > Plants > Roots > Unclassified | place...
CGACGGCGATGCACAAATCATACGTTGGCTCTGTCCGCTGGCGCCGGATAAAAGTTATGAAGGCGTGCGAACCGACCGGCTCGACGGTGTAGGAGATGTGTTCTTGGAGACGAGCGAGTGGAGGCAGTGGAGGGGCAGCGAAGGCGAAACCGATAAGGCTGTCTTATTTTACTCCAGGAACCCGGGAGTGGGCAAGACATACCTAAGGTAAGGGACAGGAGGATTCTTTGAAAGAACCGAATACCACTGAAGGCCAGAAAAAAACAATTCTTTGGCGATCGACAGCCTATGCGATCAGGGAAAGAAAAATAACGCCGTTGCAAGCTCGTACCCGGACCCCCTAGCAAGAGCGGGCAACCGCCAACGCCATGGTCGCCACCCCGAAGCAGCCTATAAGTTAGGTAGAAGTGGTATCCCGAATTATGCATGCGAGGCATTTCAAGAAGGGAAAATAGAGGTTGGTGGTAGAGGGCTACGACTTGTGGATCTGATGGGAATGTTGAGGACCGCTGTTGCTTCCCAGGGTTTCGTCTGCATTAATGCCACGGACGAATTTTTACCGAAGCATCTGCCAGAGCTTCTCGAGTCTCTTCTCAATATTGTTCGGGGGTCCCCTACCATGAGGATATTCCTCACCGGGAGGCCCCACAATTTTTAGGGAAGATATTCAAAGATATTTCACTAAGGCGGTCGTGATACCTATCAGCCCTAACACTGATGGTATCTAGAATTACCTGGAGATGAGTTTAGATAGGGACCCCGAGCCAGAGGCGATGAGCAGTGATTTACGGGCGGATATTGTGAGAGTTGTCCTGGAAACGCTAACTGATATGTGCATAAGACTATTTCGTATTTCTGCTCTATCAATGATGTATACTTACAAACGGCTTTGTATAGATTCCTCTTTCTTTCGCTCGACATCGACGCCACCGAATATAATAAAGAACGAGTGATTCTCGCTGACACAGAGTTCGCTTGGCCGGAGGCTTTGGGAATCTCCCCTTGAAATGTCTCATCTATCTACTATCTTTTGTAAATAGATTAGGATGGGGCTTGAGTATGTTCATTTCTTTCTTATTGTTTGCACTTGCTGTCTATTAAGTATGGGCGGCCGCCAAAGCCTGCAGGCGCCCAAACAACCACCAGGTCGAGAGGATAGGCAACCCCAGATGCCCAGTCAAAGCCCGCAGATGCCCAGGTGAAGCCGCCAGATACCTTGGCAACGAAGATTAATTGGCTAAGCTTTTCGGATGTGACATATTTTAGATTTGATTACATGAATTAACCGACAGATATCCAGGTCATTCATACGGTAGATATTTGCGAAAGCCGTCGAGCTGTGGGCGGCTCTCGCTTAGATTAGAACAGTGAAAGCTACACGGTGCGTGTGATTCTGGATCATTTTAAAGTTAATAAGTCGTCAGCTTATCCATATATCCAATACCTAGTTCTTGTGTTCGCATGTTTGACCGTTGCGCATTTAGTCGGTCACCCCACGATAGCCCTCTCCTTTAGTTATAAATTACGGTCTGTTTGGATGTCAAGAGATTGAGATTCGTGAGATTGGCAATCCATGGATTGCACAACGGTAAATGAGAGATTAGAATCTCATAGATTTTTTGTTTTTTAGTAGCGTGCACACAAACAATACCATTAGCAGAAACTTTGTAGAAAGAAGGCTTAAAGAGCTATGTGTTGCATGCAGCCGGGGACTTAAATGCTGATGAAGAGTGTGAGGTTGCAGTTGCCCTGATGCAATCTCTGGAAGTTTTACCTCCGGAGGTGAAAATCAAATCTGTGAGATTGCAGGGATGCGACAGGGATTACAATCTCTGAAAAATTGACATCCAAACACCACAAATATTGAGATTCTCAGAGATTGCCAAGAAACTCTAGTTTTGCATTGCAACTGCCAGGAATCTCAAATATTCTGTGTCCATCCAAACAGGACGTTAATATTATCGATTCTCCCGAAAAATTTACCTCCGGGAGTAAAGCTTCAAGCCAAGTGATCACAACACCGGAAGTCACGTGTATCAACCCTAACCTTAATCTGCAAAAATGGCTTTCTGCGGATTAAGGTTAGAGTTAAAAAACCGGAGGCAGGTCGCCCAGGCCGGGCCCGGTTTTTGTTTTGGAAAGCCTGGGTCAGTCCGGCCGTGCCCAAAGCCAGACGGACTGGCCGGTTGGGAGCACTGGTTAGAATGGGTGGGCGGTGGTTGGCACGGGTGGGGGAGCGGTTTATTCGGCCTGTACCGTAGTTCGAATAGAGTGGAAGAGACGATGCCCCCTTCTAAAACCTCAACGGGGGAGGATTTTTCGGTATCATGAACGTTGTGTTTCATTATTTTCTTTGTGAACTATCTAATTCTATCTACGTGCCTTCTGGCCTGGGGCTTAGTGGGCGGTGTTTGCCCCTAGTGGTTGTATTTTTTTCTCGCTTCTCCCTTGCCTATTTCCTCGCATACGATCATTTACTTCGCAGGAATGATTTGCCCACAACTCTCTGGACATCGATTTTGGGCCCGGCTTGTCCGTTCAGTACGTGACTATAATTACTATGCCATACACATTACGCTAAATTATTGTAAATTACACTATGATCATTGGATACCGGAAAAGAGCATGGTATCTCCCATCTTCAATTCTGATGTTTGGCAATCCTGTCTTCTAGTTACACTATGCGCTTAAAGTTACTTCAAGTTGAAGTAAGCTAGCCTCTAGCCTCTTCGGCCCACCCTACTTGCTGAAGAAAAGAAGTTTGTGCTGTTCGTAAGTGTCATAACCTACTCGCGTCTAGTGTTTGTTTTTTTCAGCCCAGGAGTGTAACAGGTATTCGGCATTGAGTACTGTACGCTTAACAATAAATTCCTTCAAAGCTAGGGTAAACTGTATATAAGTTCTCCTCTCAGATTGGTTGATTCCTTATTCTCAATATCCCAAGCCCCTCGGTACTGACATTTCTCCAAAAATATTTTTTATGCGAATACTTTTGTGAACCTAATCATGGGGAAACAAACAGGGTTGGGGGCACGAAAGAACTGATGCAAGGATGGCAACTCATCCAAAATATCGTATAGGCTAGGCTTTCTTGGCAAGATGTGAGTATCATCCTAAGATCCAAGATTACGCTTGCACAACCTAGCCCAGCACAGCACTATTTTTATCCTTTCACCACCTGGAATTAGGAGATAGTTCGGCTGGAGATCCGAGTTGGAGGCGCAAACCTTATCATTCCTAGCACGTCTTTCGCAATGTGGTTGTTATCAGGTCTGGGCGGCAGGGGCTGGTGAGCTGAGGTAACCACTCGGATAGTGGTTGAATTGGTGATTTTGACAGATTGTGAAGCAAGAGTTGAAGTCGGGTCGGCAAACAAGGATAATTGAATTATTTGGGCCCTCTGAGCTATGACAGTCACGAAATTCATTTTATTATCACTTCAGGTACGCGTACAAATATCCCACTAACCGTTGTAATTGGGAAATAGTTTTCCTCTGCTGACAAGAGACAGATTGGCCTGGGAGCTCGGCGGGGACAACGGGGGTATAACCTTCTGCGGCTCTATAGAAGGGAGTGATTGATAGTTTGTAGTTTGGAGTTGGGGCAACCTTATTGTATGATTCCTGGATATGGGGCGTCGTCGACCGGGCAAAGTATGATACTATTAAGAACACTAAAATAAGCGAAATCCAACCCCCAAAAATCTGTAGTACTTCATAAACACCAATCCTTGTCAGTGACGGGCAGGTGCGGGGCATGGAATTAAGCATAGCGCTACAATCCAGAATTGCGGATGACAGACAGGTGAATCCCAGCAAGGACAGAGTCCTTCTCCGGGACTCTTAGAAGCCCGCCGGCGATAGGGAATTACAAGAGATCTCACGGTTCAATAAGTATCACTCTTGAATAAGTAGGGTATTCGATTGGTCTGGGCCCCCCAACGTTGCCATACTTGTATACCGGTAATGAGGGGAGCATACCTTGGCTGAGCACAATAGCCCGGACACCCCTAAAACCCCGATAGACCTGGCTTGCTAACGAAACCTGGGAGTTTACTAAAAAGCTAAAGCTATAAATTAGTTTGCAGTGGCTTAATTACTCTCAGCTTATCTCTCTAATCTCTATAGCTTTCTAAGAGGTGATGAATTTCATTGTTAAGGCCACTTTTTAGCTGTTTTCGGTTGCACTAGCACCTTCCTCCTGTGCCCGTTTCCTTAACCCCGTAGGAGTAATACGGCCGCCAGCAAAGCACTAATGCCGCTGAATTGCAACGTCAAAAGGCCTCCACTGGCGCCACTATGCTGCACCTCGTATAAGAATTGCGCTCCAACCCTACGATCATATCACAAGCCGATAACCTTTCTTCACCTAGCTTCGGTGATTCTTAGCCTCGCTCCATTACATCGATACCGCAAATTACAGGTCGACTAGCCTCCGCACAACCAGATGATTCGATTCCTGAGTTCGGCCAGCCAGTGAGTAAATTCAGGCCGGTTGTGAGCTTTTCCACACATCCGGATTAAAGGCCGAATCGCCACCTGGGCCTAAGTTACTTGTTGTTAGCGAGGGTTCCTCCATGCTATTGGTAGATAACATATTAAAACAGATCGCTATACTGTCATCCTCTGCTATACACCTGCCGCAGCCTTGGCCGGCCCACTCACGATCAATCGGGGGTTCTGTACGCCTCCAGAGTTACCTTCAAACACTTCTGTGAGTTCTTGAGAATACGGTACCCTATTCAGTAAAAAGCAGGCCCTACTCGATAGACCATAACATGTCCTGACCAACATATGATAGCCTCCCAGGGGCCCTTGAAATTGCCATCCACTCCCGCACATGCCGGTGTGTCCATGAACATACAATTTCCATCCGAGAATTCCCTGCTGGTACTCCTGCGGGGTAGTCAAGATCTCCCGTACGTTTCCAGCTTTTCTAAATAAACAAATAAAAGGAAAAAGGACTGGGTCTTCTTACTTCCCTCTTATAGGCCTGTGGTTTTAGAGTCATTTCTTTAACTTATTGACTCATGGTCAATCACTAGTAATATCTTGAAGGGTTTTCTAGCCTCCGATGTCCAAGATTGGCAATTAGGACCCAATTATATATGTCCAGATCAAGACCCCGCACCATGGATACCGCAATACAAGATAGCTTGTAGTGGAGGGAATGGTAGCAGGCAGACTGAAGCTAGGCTATTGGGCACTCGGATAGCCAGAAGCCCACAGGAAATATTATAGACTAGTTGTTTACCAACACATCGCCTGGCTTTTTGGAATTCATCACTTATACACCCACTTGCTTGACCACTTTCACTAACAAAATACCAAAAAACAATATTCATGGTATTAAACAAAAGAACGACAAGAACAGGGGCGATATCCGAGGCTCCGAGCGGAGAAGCCTAATATAGTCCACAATAAAAGCTTCGACGAAGCATGGGAAAAGCGTAAAAGCATCTACGTATTGAGCTCTATGAGGAAGCCGGATAAGTAGATTTGATTGCGTGAATATCGTTATTCACCTCGCATTAATGAATACGAGCCGTACCTCCATAGCCATGCACAAGATGCTTAGACAAGGTCACGGTAATTGGAAAGCTGCCAGAATACTTCCAACTATCACATCAGGATCTACCGAGCTATCTGAGATAGTAATATAAAAAGTGTGGTGTTCGGGAGTCAGTTACGTCCCCAAAATGACCCTGCCCACGAGTTTTTCGAGTTCAGTGGAGCGGAAACTATCGACATGATCCTACTCTTTCAATGCAAAGAGAAAAGTATAAATGGTGGCTATATCCTTCCCCACATTCTCTCTCGCCATCGATCCCTCACTGCCTCGATCTGATCCAGAACTTCTTAGCGGACAACAACTTAGTGCAGGTATTCATGCTCACTCACCGTCCCCATCACCTAAAAAACATAAACTGACACAACTACTAGCGCAAACTCTCACATTCAAATCATCAGTGATCTTCTCCTGTTCCATTATTCTCTCCTGTATCAAATTTACACTAACTAAAATCCCCCAGTGCTTCTGAAGGCCCTTCCCGTTCTCACCCTCTTCCTAGCTCTCACCCAGGCCGCGGCACTGGCGAACCCCTTCGCCGAACCCGACACCAGCGATCTCGACAAGCGCGCCTGCATGTCTGGCGGTTGCAAGTGTGCCACTGACTATCCCCCCGGGCTCTACTGCGGATACTTTGCTGCTGTGGGCACATGCCTTTCTGGAAGTTGCGAGAACAACGTGTACCAGTGCGGTAGTGGTGGTAAATGCTGCAACTATGGAGTTAGAACTAGCTGCAAGAGTCCTTGTGGTTAAAATATGGCCCTTCCTATCCCAAAAAACTGATTGAGACTGGAGGATGAATGCGGGGGGATTGTTTTCCAATCCTTGTTTTTGATTTTCCACTTTGTTATGAGGGGGAATGTCTTCACACACTTTTTTTTTCCGAATTTCTCTTGATGATGTCAGCTGTTCTGGAGGACTGATTTATGCCGAACCCCGCTTCCTTGAGGAGTATACCATGTTCTGAGTCTATTCTAGTCATGCGCTCTCACTCGAGAATAAACATGTACTTTTGGGTTTACCTTGAATGGAATATGAGTCCAAGTCTAAATTGACCAATGCCCAATATAGTATTGTGCTATCGCAAATAAATAAGTAAATCGAAAACAGATGTAATCCACTCGGCCCTTCGATTGAGTCAAAAACGAGAAATACCTATATCAAGTACAATACTGATAGCCGGAAACTTACCTTGATTTGAAAGAAAAAAATCCTGTTAGCAGGGTTAGTCTCGAACTGACACCTGGAGAGGCTATCATACCGACAAATCTAATAGAGATTCCAAGGGCCTGAACCATGGGTTGAGTCTTCTCCAGCTGATAACCCGATTTGACAGCTTGCATATTTTCTGAGTTTTCAGGAGTGTCTGAAGTCACATTTTCAGGAAACAGCTAGACCATTTGCGTTGCGCCGCCACCCCGAGAATCAGGTCGGGATCGGCCCTACTCTACGGTATTCAGCTCTACTCACTAAAATGCAGGGGAATCCCTCGCTAACTGCTCTCTGACCACTGCCGGAGATAGACCTGCCCACCCCCACGCGACCTGCGCGTATTCGGTACAGTATGCTCTAGATTCGGCGATGCCAATGTGCGATCGGTATCTCCAGTGAGAGGGCCTGTGAGCGACCCAACCCACTTCCGACCACCAGAAACTAAATTTGTGAACAAGGACCTGTTCTATCTCCTTTTAAGCCCTAGGCCGATGCGGGATCTGAAAACCTGCATAACTTACAACTACTCGAGCACTCGAGCAACAAAAGTTAGTGATCCCAAGCATCCCGAGGGCTCGGTAGGCATCTAGTTATCCCAGGAAAGGAGTACCCAAAAAACATGGATTAAAGAAATTTGGTACCCGTACGAAAATCTGCGTGGTCAGCGCCTCAGCGCGAAAACATACCCACCTTTTTTCGGGTACCTCTTAGCGAAAGAGCATCTGCCACAGGTGCCTGCAGTTCTCCAGCTCTCATTGGCTCAATCCTAATGTAATTTGAGAACGAATACCGGTTGTATATAGGAAAAGCGTATGAACGAAAGAGCGTGCAAGAGACTCAATATATTGGATGTGCACTATTCACTGACCTATCTTCTACAAGTGTGTGCGAACATGACCTTTAAGTACAAAAACCAGAAAACGATGCGTTTCACAGAGATCCTGCTAGGATCTCGCCATTCCTAGCGCTCATGACACCATCCTCTAATATCTCCTTTCCCCTCTTTTTCTCACCGCTTACACCGCTTTGTTTTCACCGCTTACCCCACTTTTTCTCACCGCTTGCCCCTCTTTTGCTCACCGCTCCTACCACTCATGCGGACTGTTCACCGAGTTCCAGACTCACCGGTGAAATTTCCGGTCTCCCTCTGGTAGATGCTATGGAACAAGAGCTCCACTCTCGAATAGACATTTTTTGAGTTGACTTTAGAATTTTCCTTTGACTATCTCCTATAGGACTTATCCCGGACGGAGGGGTTGACGCCCTAGGGAATTATTTATCATACCGGTAGTGCTGTTCGCGGAGGTCTGCTTGCCCCCTATCAACCTCTGATATACTGTAGGTAAGCCTGATGTGTGACGACAGTTTACGCAGCAGGGATTCACAAGAATAATCTACTCGTAATGAACTTATGTTTGTGAACACGGCCACTATTGCCTGCCACCAAAGTCCTGAGGGTCTAGCCGAGTTTTTGCCCATATGTAATCGCAGCTGTGTTCACAAGCATCGGTTAATTACGAGCAGGACAACTATGATCCTGGTAAAGTTTTGGCCGTGTGGGGTGCATCAGGAGGGTCTAAAACGCGTGAAGGGATGAACCCAAGCGGGGTCGTGGCTGCCGTTTCAGCGACAGTAGAATCGCGCTCTTGTCATTCAAGCCAGTTGTCGTTGCTGCGTTTTCGCTATGCAGGGGGTTTCTAAGAGTGTCAATATCGTGGTAGAAACAGCACTTCAGAGGGAGAACAAAGTGACATGGAAATGGTTGAAAAAATGTAATTTCGGTAAGATTGGAGGTTTTTCCTTTAGTGAGGCGGCCCAGTTTGGGATCTTGAATTGTGGTTTTTATCGATTTTTGTTGGAAATTATGATGGAAAAGATCTCCCTAGGTAAGTTCGATCTACTAGGTGCGCAACCAAATTAAGGTGACTCTCCCCAAGCTAACAATATCACTAGGCTCGCTACACATTACCTCACGAAACATGGAGACATGGCGACCAAAAATTCAAAAGAATACCTGATTCGTAGTGACGTAGAGCTCACAAGCGCGAACAGTATGATAAGAGAATCTTTCCCCTGAACAATCTTGTCTGCCACCCACAGTGTAATTGATTGGGGCGAGGTACTCAATTATGTTCACTGTTTTGTTCCTATCTTTACTTGTCGACTATAAAGTATGTGGGAGCGGGTTTCGTAAAACAAAGACTTCGGTTGAGTGGCTGTACCGTATCATACGCTTCTGTGCCTTATGCTTGCATAACATAGCACAGCGCCTGGCCTTGCAGGAATCTCGGAGGTGGACTTAGGTCGGGAGAATTGATCAAAACTTCTAATGTGTTCGAATTTTCTTGGCGTGAAAATGATTAGGCTGTCTAAGAAACTAGATAACCCCGCTTTTCTTCCGCTGTGCTCACACGAAATTTTTGCACCTCCCCCATTAACGCTACACACATCTCTACAATTTCTCTACCATTTCTATACAGAAGCGAAATTTTGGACAGAGTATCATGGCCCAGGCTACAGGTCCATACACAGCAACATTCGGCGACGGCAATGACAACTGCGGTAACATAAATAACAGTTACAACACGAACACCAACATCTATCAATCCGACGAAGATGGAGAGATTATGCGATGGCTCTCTCCACTAGAGCCAGGTAACAGACATCATGGCGTGCGCACCAACCGATTTGGCGGCGTCGGAGATTGGCTTGTGGAAACAAGCGAGTTTCGGGAGTGGAGGGGAGCCGAGGGTGGAGCCGATAAGGCTGTCTTGTTTTGCTTCGGGAATCCCGGAGTGGGAAAGACATATCTGAGGTAAGTGGCCGAATCCTTTGAAAGAAGAGAATATCACCAACCGCTAGAAATTCTAGTTCCCTAGTGATCGACACCCTGTGTGATCGGGCAAGAAAGGAAAGTCTAGCGGTTGCGTGGTTGTACTGCGACTACCTTGCTCAGGAAGAGCAGACAGTCATCAACATGATGGGAGCGATTTTGAAGCAGCTAGTAGCTGGGAGAGAGATGCCGAAAGATATACGGGAAGCATTTCAGGAAGCAAAAAAGATTGGTGGGAGAAGGCCGCTACTTCCAAATCTGATGAGAATGTTGAGGATCGCGATTGCCCCGTTACCCCAAGTTTTCATCTGTGTGGATGCTCTCGACGAATGCCTACCGAGGAATCTTCCGGAGCTACTTGAGTTGTTAAGAGATATTGTTCGGGAGTCCCCTAACACGAGAATATTCCTCACTGGGAGGCCCCATATCAAGGAAGATATTCAGCGATATTTCACCAAAGCAGTCGTGACACCTATCAGCCCTAACACCGACGATATCCGGAATTATCTAGATATGAGGTTAAGTAGGGATCCTGAGCCAGATGCAATGAGCAGTGATTTACGGGAAGATATTGTCAGAGTTATCCTGGACAAAATATCGGATATGTGCGTAAGACCATTTCGAATTTCTATCTTATCAATGATGTATACTTACCAACTGTGGTGTCTAGATTCCTCCTTGTTTCGCTCAACATCGATGCCATTCTAGGAGAGGTGACAATTCGTCGGAGAAGAAGGAAACTTGAAGAGATGACACTTGGCAATGGATTGAGTGATGCCTACTCGGCAACTCTAACTCGGCTGAAAGCGCAGAAGGGATATAAATCTGTGCTTGGGCTCAAGGTCCTGATGTGGGTGTTGTATTCGGAACGTCCATTACGAGCCCAAGAACTCTGTCATGCTTTGGGAGTTGAGATAGGATTTGCGGATCTCGATCCCGAAAACATTCCTGCGTTACGGACACTCCTATCATCCTGCCTGGGTCTTGTCACGGTTGAGGGGTCTTCGTCCACAGTCCGATTGGTACACTTTACCCTTCAAGAGCATCTGTTAAGCGATCCGACCCTATTTCAGTGCCCTGACTCAACAATTGCCGAGGTTTGCTTGACATACCTCAATTTTAGATATGTCCGGGATCCTTCGCCAACTCTTAACTTGGTGCTTGCAACAACTCCCCTTCTAGAATATGCTTCCATTTACTGGGAGAGGCATGCAAGAAGAGGGATGACGGAAAATATCAAAATCCTCGCACTGAGGCTTCTCGATCGATATGACGAGCATATATCTGCTCAACTATTATTATCGCACCATCACCAAGTTAACTACTGGTGGCATGACTCTTACAAGGAGGGGAGACCGATGGGCTTTACAGGACTCCACGGAGCTGCATTTCTCGGGATTTCGGAGATATATTCTGCTATATCAGAGATGAAGGAATGGGACGTTAATGCATACGATTGTATAGGTATGACGGCTCTCACCTGGGCAGCTGAACGAGGGCACGAGGAAGTCGTAGATATGCTTTTGCAACGAGAAGACGTCAGTCCCAACCAAGCGGACACCGAATATGGTCGGACACCACTCGGGTGGGCTGCTACCCGTGGGCATGAGAAGGTAGTAAAACTGATTTTAGGGCGACAAGACGTCAATCCCAACCAGGCAGACACCCAAGATGGCCGGACACCACTCTCGTGGGCGGCTTGGAATGGGTATGAGGGGGTAGTAGAGATGCTTTTGGAACGAAAGGACGTCAATCCCAACCAGGCAGACACAGAGAATGGCCAAACGACACTCTTGTGGGCGGCTTGGAATGGGCATGAGAGAATAGTAAAGATGCTTTTAGAACGAGAGGACGTCAATCCCAATCAGGCGGACACAGAAGATGGCCGGACACCACTCTTGTGGGCGGCTTGTAATGGGTATGAGGGGGTAGTAGAGATGCTTTTGGAACGAGAGGACATCAATCCCAATCAGGCAGACACAGAAGATGGCTGGACACCACTCTTGTGGGCGACTTGGGAAGGGCATGAGGGGATAGTAAAGATGCTTTTGGAACGAGATGACGTCAATCCCAACCAGGCAGACACCCGATATGGCCGGACACCACTCTCGTGGGCGGCTGAGAGCGGGCATGAGAGAATGGTAAAGATGCTTTTGGAACGAGAGGACATCAATCCCAATCAGGCGGACACAGAAGATGGCCGGACACCACTCTTGTGGGCGGCTTGGAATGGGTATGAGGGGGTAGTAGAGATGCTTTTAGAACGAGAGGACGTCAATCCCAATCAGGCAGACACAAAAGATGGCCGGACACCACTCTTGTGGGCAGCTAAGAAAGGACATGAGTGGGTAGTAAAGATGCTTTTGGGACGAGAGGACGTCAATCCCGACCAGGCAGACACCGAACCTGGCGCAACGCCACTCTCGTGGGCGGCTACGTTTGGGCATGAAAAAGTAGTAAAAATGCTTTTAGCACGAGAGGACGTTAATCCCGACCAAGCAGACACCAATGGTGGCCAAACGCCACTCTCGTGGGCGGCCAGGAACGGGCATGAGGGGGTAGTAAAGATGCTTTTAGAACGAAAAGACGTTAATCCCGACCAGGCAGACACCAAATATGGCCGGACGCCACTCTCGTGGGCGGCTAAGAAAGGGCATGAAGGGATAATAAAGCTGCTTTTAGAACGGAAAGATGTCACCATCGCTGCACTAGACAATAAGCACCAAACCCCCCTATCGCTGGCTTCCTCAAAAGGACATGCTGGAGTCGTAAGGATGCTGGAACAGCAAAATCCAAATTCCGACGCAGTAGGTTGCAGTAGCCAGACATCCCTCCCGCCGTGAGCTAGGCATGGGGGCTAGTGCGTGGTAGAAATACACTTCCGCGCTGATCACCTAGCCACCGACATCTGAGACCTCAGCGGCCAACTTGCGCTCATATTGCCAGACAACGGTTCGAAGCCTTGATCATTGGACCCCAAGAGTTCTGTTTCTAAGCCCGCGGATAGACACCTCTCAGCAACCGCACTACTCTAACTCTCTCAACTTCCTTCTCCGCCCCCGGGACTCTGATGCTAACCACGGGGATTCAATGCCCCTCCTGAGACTCGAGCTATCCTCTTATTTGCCGGCATTTAGCGTTTTTTCATTGTCCTTCTTAGTTGTCTTTTCGCTTTCTCTCCTTTACATCTTTCTTTCTTCCACTAGATATATTGTCGTTCCGTAGATGTTTACAGAGTGAGGGATTAGTGCGGGCAAACCCTCTGTCAATTTAGACATAAATGTACCTGGATGAGGGCGTTTTTCTAGTCTATTATGCTATGTATTTGGGGGGTGCGATCTGTTCATCTGGTAACACAATTAGGTGTCAATGTGTCAAGTTAGAATCATATAGAATCAAGAGGAGCTTGATTCGACACCCTGTGTTTATCCTGGCCAAAAATGGAAGCCATAACAAGAGTGAAGAAAACAAGCCATATCAGGGCAAAAGGAACAGTGCTTGCTAGGGAAAAGATAAGCCGGTAGAAAAAGTGGGAAATGAAAGCAAGTACGGAAGCCTTGACGGCAGAAAAGAGAGAAAGGGGATATTGGAAATGAATTCTTGGATATAACCGGGAAAGGAGGTTTCTGTATTTGAGACTTTTCTTATGGAGGAGATAGAGGCAAATATGCTAGGAGCTAGTAAGGATTTGTAGCTGGAGGTGAGAAAGTAGGTATAGAGGAAAGTAGAAAGTTATCTGCTCGGTCCGGAAACGAGATTTCTGGGGAGAGGGGTGGGGAAGGAGAGTGAGAGATTGGAAGTCTTTATATAGTAGTTGTTTTCGCCGGCCTTGAAGTTGTGTGGGCGACTGATGTGAGAAAATATATTTGGTTTCAAGTAGGATAGTGAATATACAAGCTGAGACTTGACATTGACCGCAGACCAAGCGGTGTTACTCAGCCCTTCCAGCATATTGCCTTTGACCCGACACCAAAGGCAAAGAAGAACCATCAGGTATTTTATTCATTATCAAACGGATCTGAAACTATCCAGACACGATGCTAAAATCTATTAGGACGAAGTTCCAGCTCGAAAAATCCCTGATGCTTCGATCCTCCAGCCCCCCTTGAAGCACCAATATCCTATGTAATGTCCTTCCTTTCCTAACCTTACTCCCCTATCAGAATCTAGAAGCGATTCGTAAATCTAAAGAGCCTTAGTTACTCTATCTCTAAGAATTAAGCGGCGGCCTAAACCATGGGCATCGGTTTTCTCTCACACATGTAATAAATCGAACTTGGCTTATCACAAGTCATCACTTGACGTGAAGACCCCCCTCTTGAACAAGCCACAAAATATAAACCCACACCAACTGCAACATAATGAGGGCAAAGGGCATAGGAAGGGAAGGGCTTATGGAAAAGGGGAAAAAAAAGGCAAAGAGAGTAAGCATCAGAGCATTCACAGAGGAAGGGCAAGGAGAGGATATCTAAAAACACCATTGGGTTTAGGGTTTTTTTAGGTTTGAGTATGCGAGTCTTGGAATTCACTTCCTAGTTTAATCAATTGACACTTATCAGGTATCATACCCTGGGGTTAGGTTTACCCTCACTAAGCAAGGGAGAATTATCTCTAGCTTGTATAGTATAGGCCAGTGTTCCTAATCGTCCCGTCTGGACGCCAGGGCCCTGGCGTCCTATCGTCCCGTCCGTCCCAGGCAGGGTGGGTAAGACGGCCTGGCACGGCGTCCGTCTTTTGTAACCACCGCCATCCGGTAGGTTGACGGGCGGGCCCTGCAGTCATTTTTGGAAATGGTAAGTTCCAGTAGGTACCTACCGTCCTGAGTAAGGACGGGCGTCACCTGTAGGCACCTACGGTCCTGAGTAAGGACGGGCGTCCCTTGTAGGCCCTGGTTACTACCCACATACCCCCATCACTACCTTCCCGGCCCTGTCGCCAGCCATATCCCTTAACCAATTGCCTATAGGCTGCGTGGTCGCTCCACACCTCTGCCTTGGTGAATAAATACAGACTTGAGAGAGGAAGATTAACTATTTTGAGAAATCCTAGCGATAAAGCAGAGTCCGCCTCCCTTGGTCTCATTCACCCAGATCTTGTGCTCCTGAAACCTTCTACCTTACCTTCCAGTACAATGCCTGAAGTGCGACAATTACAGGCGATATCTCCGGCATGCATCTTAATGTTCCGCATGCATTCCTCCCGAAGCGCAAAGTCAGAAAAGGGTACTATTGGTTCCCAAGTAATGGATACTATGAATGCCGCAGCGACGAGATTGATTTGCCCAGAAGGTTCGACTAGTAAGAGGAAGAGAATATACGGGCCCACTAATACCACTCGTTGGAAATGTAACTCGCTGGTCAAGCGATAAGGATACTCTCAAAAGGGCTCTCGAGCTGAGGAATATCCTAGAAGGGCTCCTCGGTACCGTAATTATGGAGGAACGTAAAGCTAAAGCCCGCCGTATACCACAAATTGGAAGTTCTGGTTCTGGTATCGCTCTTGACCTTATTGATCCAGATCTTATTACCTCTGATGAGCTAACTAGAGATGGTTGGGATAATTTGGCTATGATACTTCAAATTTTAAAACCCTCTTGCCATCTCACACTGCAGCTTCAAGGTTGGGTCAAGCAAGTGGAATGGGGTCAAGGCTCCCAGAACCAGGATCGGATATCATTGGAAGCATTGGTCGATTGATAGCGAAATTTGGTGTGTGATAGTAGAGCCTGAGCTTCTCTACATTAGAATAAAAATGTTTCACTTAACAACACTGACCTTATGCTCATGAAATTCGAAAATGAAACATAAACTAAGACACCTATAGGGCCCGGCCGTCAGTCCTAGGCATAGGTCAGGAGGGAGGGAAACTGGGCGTCCGTCCCGTCTTAAGGTCTCAAACTTGGCGTCTATCCTGTCCTAGGCTAAAGAGGGACGGACTGGACGGTTGGGAACACTGGTATAGGCTATAGGGCTTAAAAACGTAGATGCGATACAATCGGTTCTTACTCCTTGTTTTCTATCTGTTACATAACTGAAACTAGTCTACAAACATATAATTGACCACCAAGCATCAGAGATGTGGAAGTGGAAGGAAGACGATATTCCTCACCGCCTGACCAGTTGGAAACCGGAGGATCAGACCAAGCCTTCTAGTAATATTCCTCATATCATATGATACCCCAATTATTTTTCTCCGGTCACCGTCATACTAATCAATATTCAGTAGGAAGACGCACCGCTAAACATGGTGGTGCCAAACCATCTACCCTCTCTAATGGAAGTGGCTTCCCCTCTAACGCGCCTTCTACCTCTATTTCATCCAATCCCGCTGCTCTCCAAGATGGAAAAGGAATGGGTAATGACGAGAGCAAAGGGTTAAATATTCCCCCAGTAACCAAAAAAACCCACGGGAAATTGGCTTACAAGCTAGCGCCACCGGAGAAGCTCGAACCTCTCCCATGTCCACACTCGCACAATGAGAAGGAAACCAAACTCCCAGAACCTGACACCCCAGGACTCAAAAAAAAAGGTCAAACTAAGCCCCATCCCTCAGAATAAAAACCACACCACTGAACCACCCAAGCTTCCTGTCTTACTATAATACCTCCTGCTTACCACATTCTTGAATCTTGTTCTGGAAGCCCCCCCTGCTTGGAAATCGGTGATTTAAAATTTGGCGGTCCGGGATGTCCGTATTGTAACATCGTTGACCGGGAAACGGATCTGCACCGGGATCCGGCTCGGCGCCAAGAGGTGATCAACAGTTACCCCGCCCACAATAAAAACAATCGTCCCGGTCGCATACATTACCGGATCGATACGAAACCAGCACAGATGCCGCCCATCAAGATGCTCCCAAAGGACGAGAAAGAAGCTTTGCTTCAGGCCGCAGTTGAGTTCTACCGTGAGAGCTCCGAAGCGACGATTAAAGGCACAGCGGAGAAGTATGGCATCGCGTATTCAACCTTGCGGGGTAGGTTGAAAGAGGCTGTATCCCGGGGGAGTGGGCATCAGAGAATGCAGGTTGTGACATCATATGAGGAGAGCTCGGTGGTCCGATGGTGTGAGCGTTTGGATGAGTGGGGACATCCTGCAAAGAGGTCGGTAGTGAAGGAGATGGCACAAGCAATTGTATCTCGACGGGTAAATCATCATGTTTTAGGAGGGCGTTGGATATAACGGTTTCTCAGCCGCCACCCCCAGCTTTCCGCAAAATTAAGTACTGGCATTGATCGTCAGCGGGCACTTGCCAGTGATCCCAGAGTTATAAAGGATTACTTTAACAAGGTTAAACCCCCCTTTATCCTACTCCTATTACAATATTAATTAAGTATCTAGTTACAATATTTAATTAAGTTCTACGATATTTTACCCTCCAATATCTATAATATGGACAAGAAGGGATTCATGATGGGGGTCGCTTCACAGTGTAAGGTAATTTGTAAGAAGGGGCGGCGGACAACAAATTTGGTACAGGATGGCTCACAGGGGTGGGTAACCGTTATTGAATGTGTCTCCAGTGATGGTTCTGCTCTTCGACCTATGATCATCAACAAAGGCCAAGCCCATTATATGGGCTGGTATTCAAAGCGAAAAAAAGACTTAGCAATATTCGGGGTTTCAGAAAAGGGTTGGAGCAATGAGGAGCTGGGATTGCGTTGGTTAAAGGAGCTTTTTGACTCTGAAACCCGGGATAGGTAACTTTCACTAAAGACTCACAATGAAGAATTGCACTTACTAAATATTGGTT